>Ga0208375_1002092_pt1 | contig 19710 bp, 14 predicted proteins | sample RifOxyD1_FD_184038 | JGI IMG/M metagenome (GOLD analysis project Ga0208375, IMG submission 184038) | Soil microbial communities from Rifle, Colorado - Rifle Oxygen_injection D1 (SPAdes) | ecosystem: Environmental > Terrestrial > Deep subsurface > Rock core/Sediment | place: Rifle, Colorado... | reverse complement strand
TCGTCAGGTTCATCTTCATCCATTTCTTCGTCATATTCTTCCATCTCTTCTTCGTCAGCGTCTTCTTCATTTTTGTTACGCTTGAATAGTCCGAAAAAGTTGGAGAAGAAACCTACCAAATTCGGACGGGCATCGAACATCACCAAGATCGATATTATGAGTATCGCTCCCAAGAAAAAAATGCTGGCGTATACGTCGAACAATGACACCAGGGGACTCGAAGAAATCTTGCCGAGTAGTCCACCCGAGTTATTGGAAGCTATGTTCATGATCCCGAGTCCGGAAACCAAAAAGAGTAGAGAGCTGATCAATCTTTTGCCACCGATGTTTGGTACATTGGACTGCACAAAAGATGCCCCGAGTAGTAGGAACAAAGTAGGCAACAGCACATACCCAGCACCTAGTAGATAATGAAATATTTTATAGAAAAACTTTCCTGCTACACCCGCCGCACCGAAAGCTGACATTAGGAAGAAAAGAGCCACCACAAAACAAATAACAGCCAGGATACTGTGCTGCGTTTCTGTTTTTAATTGTTTTAGAGGTGTTCCGTTTGTGTTGTTGTTTTTTGATTCCGGTTTCTTTTGTTTGGGTTTGTTTTTCTGCTTTCCTTTCTTTGACATTCGTGTATTTTAACATAAATAATAATGAATTACGAAAATCTTTTTTGGCACAACTTTTTGAACCGTCGCGTAAAAATCTGCTGATTTTTCGCTCGTTCTCGGCTCGTCAGCCTGCGAAAGTCGCTTCAAAAAGTGCGCCTGCAACGATTTCTGTAATCGGAAGTCTTCTAAAGGACGTGCCCTGCTATAACGGGCTTGCAATAAGTGCGCGGGCGTATATAATGGACGCATGATAGAGCCCGAAAAAAATTTTAGGGACATAAGCCTAGACATAAAGGACAGCTCACTTATTGGTGGTTTGCCAATTTCATATAACAAAGTTAACAAGTTAATTACTGCTCTATACATCGTTACGGACATATTGGACAGCGAAGAACCCTTACGGTCAAAGCTCCGAACTTCGGGGTCCGATATACTATCAGACATATATTTGTTACGGACAACCAGGTCAAACAGCGCGTCCTATAGAGTTATAGGAAACATTTTGAAGACCGTTTCCTTTCTAGACATCGCTTCAACTGTGGGCATACTTTCCGAGATGAACTGTGGAATACTACGCAACGAGTTTCTAATACTCAAAGATTCTGTGAACAAAGCTCTCGAGAACTATGCAGTATTGAGTGGTGAAGTAAACCTCAGAAATTTTTTCAACAACAACGAATTGGAACAAAACAAAACAGACAGCAGACCAGTAGAAAGAAATTCAAATTTCGAAATCAAACAACCGATAATTCCAGCCAAAAGGAACATAGACGGCACCCGGATCGGTGTCCAAAAGGGCAGTACCTTGCTCCAAGCTATATCGGACAAAATGTCTCAAAAAAACGTCGGTAATTCTGTAAAGGACATGCACAACACCAAGGAAAATTTCAATGTCCTAAAGAACGACCGGAGGGATATTATTTTAAATATAATTAAAGGGAAAGGGGACGGCGCAACCATAACAGACATACGCACCTCTGCTTACGGTCCTCTAAAAGACATCGGAGAAAAGACACTTCAGCGCGAACTGGTGGCAATGGTCGGGGACGGTGTCCTAAAGAAAGTCGGATCCAAGCGTTGGAGCAGATACTACCCAGCTGGGAACTGATCCGAGGGACCTTTTCCACTCATAGAATACTGCAACATTTCTGTCTCCACTTCGTCTAATATAAGGTGAAGCGTAATTGCTTTTATTCGAAAAAAATGCGATTATATGCTTCATGTGGCGAACCAGGCGGTTTTCCACATTATTACCATCATTAAAACTTTGTTTTAAATGTTGGTAAGGATATAATGTTTTTATGTGTACAGAGGGCGCACTTTTATTAGGGCGTGCTGTACGCGTATTACATGAAATCATCTTTCAGATTTAGTCGAAAAGATCTGAAGGCATGAGAAGCTTTGATGGAACTTCGGTTTCGTCAAAGCAAGGAAAGAACATTGAAAATTAAATACATGGTTTTAGTTTTCAATGTATTTGTTTTACATTTCTTCGCTTTCTATTTCTGCCGCATTATTAATTTTTAAAAATTATTGGCAGCTCTGGATAGTGATGGAAAAAAGTATGCTTTTAGTTTTCCCTAGGCTTAGCCAGGGAAGTCGAAACTATATTAATGGCATACGTTAAAAATTATGAGTAAATTATTCAAATCAAAACTCGCTTTTGGTTTGGTGGTGGCTTTCGCTTTAGTTGTTGCTACAACTGCAAGTGCATATACATTCACCAGAACTATTAGACAGGGTTCAACTGGTCCAGACGTTATGGCTTTTCAACAAGCTCTTAACGGATCAGGCCACATAGTTTCATCTACCGGTGCTGGTTCACCTGGTTATGAATCTTCGTTTTTCGGTTCCAAGACTTCTGCTGCTGCTAAACTATGGCAGTCTGCTAACGGTCTTGTAGCTGACGGTATTATCGGTGCAAAGTCTCGCGCAGTCTTGAATGCAGGTGGAACAACAACTTCATCTGTACCTGGATGTATGCCTGGAGCATTGTTTAGTTCTACAACTGGTGCTTCATGTACTGGTGGAACTACTACAACACTTCCAGCTGGATGTACTTCAACCTCAGGTTATAGTTCAACTACTGGTGTAATGTGTAATGGTACAACTGGAACTGTCACTTCAGGAGCTGCAATGTTAGCTCTTTCAATGGACACTCCAGCTTCATCTACTGTTCCAGACGCAGCTAATGCAAACTTCACAAAGTTTACATTGAGCTCTGGATCTACACCTACAACAATAACCAGTCTTTACGTAACTCGCTATGGTCTTTCAATCAATTCTGATGTTGAAAACATCAAGATTCTTGATGAGAACATGGTACAAGTTAGTTCATCTGGTAGCTTAAACAGCAATAACAAAGCTCAAATTTCTTTCTCTCCAGCTTTGACTATCCCAGCAAACACTGTAAAAACTTTTTACATTCGCGCAGGTATAGTTGATGGTACAACAGGAGGCAAGACTGTAGCTTTCGGTATTGATGCTGCTACTGATGTTGTTGCTAACGTTACTGTTGGTGGTTCATTCCCTGTAAAGGGTAACTACATGTCTACTGTTCTCCTCACAATCGGCACATTAACTGCTGACGAAGATGGAACAGTTACAGATTCACAACCAGACGGTGGTGATCTAGATGTAGTAGTAAACAAATTCAAACTTACAGCTGGTTCTACTGAAGCTGTGACTGTGAAGCAAATTGCAGTTGAAAGACAAGGTACAGCTGCTGCTACTGATATTGCAAACATCGAACTTTACGATGTTACAAAAGCACAATCAGTTGGTACTGTAGCTGCTTGGGATGCTAACGGTAAGGCAACCTTCAATAATTTGAACATCGTTCTTGATAAAGGCGAGACTCGAAGATTTGAAGTTCGTGTTGATATCGTTGGTGGCGCAAGTCTTACTGTAAACGCTGATCTTACTGATGGTTCAGATGTTCTTGTACAAGCTATGGGTAATACTTACGGCTTCTACATTTCTGTTACCAACAGTATGACAAACGGTCAGGGTGCAAGTAACCAGACAATCCAAACTGGATCTCTTACTGTAACAAAGTCATCTCAAACCCCTGCTACTGGAAACATTGCAGCTGGTTCTGATATACACTTGGCTACATTTGATTTCCAAGTTCAAGGTGAGCCTGTGAAAATTACTTCAATAAACCTTGATTCCACTCTTGGAACAATGGTTTACACAGAAGTAACAAACGTAAAGCTTACTGATGCAACAACAGGTGCATTGCTTGCTGGTCCTAAAGATCTAGTTGTAACAACAGAAGATGCAACATTTACAGATGTTCTTATTCTTCCAGTTGGAACAACAAAGGTTAAGGTAACTGCAAACATCGCAACTTCTGTTTCAGCTTCTGATACTGTAAAGATTGATCTTGATGATCCTTCAACAGGAATAGTAGTAAAAGGTATGACATCTAACGATTCAATCACACCTACACCTGCTCCTGCTGTTTCAGGAAACACAATGACCGTTCAAGCTGCTTCATTGACTGCTACAACTCTTACAACTCCAGCTGCTAGAAGCATCGTGAAAGGACAGCAAGATTTCATCTTCGCTACACTTTCATTGTCTGCTGCTAACTCAGGTGAAGATGTAAACGTTACCAGCATTGTTGTAGAAAACTCTGTAACAAACGCTGATGCTGATGCTGCTGATCTTGACAATGTTGAATTGTGGGCTGACCTTACTGCTGCAAGTAGTACACGTGGTGATGTATATGAAACAAAAATTTCAGATACAAAGCAATTCGGTTCTGCTTCTTCAGGTGACGCAGTTCTTACATTCAGTTTGAATCCAATAGTTACTGTTCCTAAGAACGGAACTGTAAACGTAGCAGTATTTGCTGATCTTTCAGCAGACGCTGATACAAGTGACACTCACACTGTTAGTTTCGATACTGATTCAGGTGACGTTACTGCAAATGGTAAGGACACAGGAAGTTCAATCACTTTGACTCCTTCAGGAGCAGGTCAAGCTATGACTGTATCTGCTGGTGGAACATTGACACTTACTGTTGATTCTTCATCTCCAGTTGCTTCTCTATTGCTTGATTCATCTGCTGAACAAACAGCTGCTGTATTCCGACTTGCTGCTAACAACACTGAAAACCTCAATGTTGACAGCTTCAAGATCACAGACGATGGTTCAAACGGTAATGACGTAGTTGCTGCATACAAGTTCTACTCAAACAATGCATTGCTCGGTTCAGTTACTCCAGACGGTAGTGGTAACGCAGAACTCTTCTTGACTTCAGGTCAACTAGTTGTTCCTGCAAACGACTACAAGCTAGTAACTGTTAAGGCTGTATTGAACAACATCGACGGTTCTGGCTTTGTAAACGGTGACACTATCATCGTTACAGTTAATGCCGCTGGTGATGTAGATACAACTGGTGTTGCTTCTGGTTCTGCTGTTGACTCAACAGATACTTCTGTTGACGCTACAACTCATACTGCCTACGAAGCTTACCCTGTAGTATCATTTGCTGCAGACGCAAGTATTGGTTCTGTTATTACTCTAGCTTCTAACCAATTAGTTGCTAAGATCGCTGTAACTAACCCTGGTGACAAAGATGTTACTTTCCAATCTGGAGATACAAACATCTTTTCAATCCAAGTTGTAGTTACTGGTACAGATACTGACACAGCAAACGAAACAGTTACTCTAAAAGACCAAGATGGTACAATTCTTGACACTGGAACAATTTCTAGTGCTACAGGTACAACCCAAATTGACTTTGATATGAGTTCTGTAGGCGCTACTGTTGGTACAACATTCCCAGCTGGCCAGACTAAGTACCTATATGTTTATGCTGATACATCAGACATGGAAACTGCTGGTAATATAATCCAAATCACATTGGATGATACAGCTGCTGATGCAACATTCGGTATAAACGGTTCAGGAGCTTATGCTGCTGGTGACATTGTGTTCAGGAACGATCCTGCTGGTCCAGTATTGTCAAAGGAATAATCCTTTCAATTCTGAGCTAGATTTCAGTTAATATTTAGCTGAAACAACAAAAACCCCGAAAGGGGTTTTTGTTGTTTTTAGGCTAAAAAATGTTATCATTTATGCATGAAACCAAATATTTCAAACAAACAGGTATATATTATAGCGGTATTTTTCTTGGTAGCAGTTTTAGTTTTTTACTATTTATATAGTAAAGATGATACTAAATTAGTACCTGAAGTTAAGCCAGAGATAACTAATGAGGTGGTTAATGAGGAGTTGAAAGAGGTTGAGCAGTCAAATACAAACGAAGAGACAAAACCTAGTGTTAGCACTGAGGTTAAAGCTTTAACTCAACAAGCCCATGAATTATATTTGAATGAAAAATACAAAGAAGCAGTAGTTATTTTGAATAAAGTATTGAGTTTACAAAAAAATGAGGAAATCTACCGCTCGCTTTATACTAATTACCTCGCGCTAAAGGACTACCCTAAAGCAGAAGATGCTATTAAAAAGGCCATTAACGCAAAGACTAGCATTCCAAATAACTGGAATGAATATGCCACATTTGAACGATATAACATGAAAGCATCTTTTGGTGTTGTATCCGCTATTTATTTAGATGCATTAAAGGCAACTAATAACCATATAGACCTTTTGACGGCGTATTCTGCTTACTTGTCTGACGAAAAGAAATATTCAGAAGCAATCGTCTACTTAGAAAAGGCAATTACTGTTTATCCGGCTAATAAAGTAATTTATCAAGCCGAAATAGACCGCCTAAAGTCTTTGTAGGACGTGTTTGTGTCATTCAAAGCCCCTTTTGTCAAAGTTGACAAAAGGGGCTTTTTAATTCGGACGTTCGACGTCCGAAAATGAGATAGCGAACCAAGGGGCTCTCTGGGGAGGGTATACCCCCGGTATGCTATAATTCTGTTATGTTGAATGAAATATTAGTAGTCTTGGTATTGACCCTGCTCAATGGCTTCTTCTCTATGAGCGAGATTGCCCTGGTGACCGTGCGCAAGACTTGGGCCAGTGAGCTAGCTCCAAAAAACAAAAAAGCCAAAGCTATCCTCGACCTCAAACACAATCCAGAGAACCTGTTTGCCACTATTCAGATCGGCATATCTGTCATCACGATCGCGGCTTCGGCATTCGCTGGTGCGAATATTGCAGAGAGGGTAGCTCTACTTTTTGCAGATTCAAAATGGAGCATCCTGGCTGATAATGCCGGTTCCATCAGTCTCGTGTTGGTGGTCGTCCTGGTTTCCTACATAAACATCACTATCGGGGAATTAGTTCCCAAGTCTTTAGGCCTTCGTTTTTCTGAAAAGATGGCTTTGCTTTCCGCTCGACCGATACTTTTTCTGTCCAAAGCGTTCAAGCCTTTCATCGTCGCCCTCAGTTTTACCTCTAACCTGATATTGAAAATATTTCATGATTCTACTAATTTTACCGAAGGGAAACTGTCTCAAGCAGAAATACGAAGCATGATTTCTGAAGGTAAAGAAGTAGGTACCGTAGAACCGCACGAATTCAATATGATCGAAAATGTTTTCAACTTTTCTGATCTGGATGTCGAGAAGATAATGGTCCCGCGCAATCAAATCTTTGCTTTAAATCAAGACTTGTCGAACACAGAGCTTGTCGGCAAAGCCATCGAGTCAAGGTATTCTAGAATACCCATCTACAAAGGCGAGCTCAATAATATAATCGGCATACTCTACACCCAGAAGCTGCTTGCAGTTTTCGGCCAAGACATCGCTGATGTCTCAATAGAAAGGTTCATCACTCCACCATACTTTGTGCCTAGTGTTATGAAAATAAGTGAAGTTTTACAATTCATGCAGAAAAACAAAATACACATCGCACTAGTTACCGATGAGCATGGTGACACTGCGGGGATGGTTACCCTAGAAGACGTATTGGAAGAAATAGTGGGGGATATATCTGATGAGACAGATGAAGACAGTAACGGGATTAAAAAAGAAAACGATGGTTTCCTCGTAGTCGGATCTATGTCCGTGGTGGACTTCAATAAATTTTTCAAAAGCGATTTACCCGAAGATGAGGATTATAATTCTGTCTCAGGACTCATTGTTTCGGAACTTGGAAGGTTCCCCAAAGAAAGAGATGTTGTCGATAAGAACAACATCAAATTCACCGTCAAGGAAATCGCCCGCCGCACCGTCAAGAGTGTTTTCGTAACAGAGATTAAATAATCGTCTTTTCGGACGTCGGACACCCGAATTCGGACGTCCAACGTCCGAATTCGGGCTGAGAAGGCTTTGAATACTTTGCACCATTGTTTAACAGGAATATAATATCTTTATGCGCAAGGAGCCTCTTGTGAATGAACAGTATTATCATGTATACAATAGGGGTGTAGATAAACGTGATTTGTTCATGGATAGACACGACCTAAATCGTTTTCTAGATAGTATAAAATTATTCAATACTATTGAGCCTACTGGTAGCTTCAAAGAAGCAACACTAATTAAAAATAAAGCGGATTCGGACGTCCGACGTCCGAATCCGCTGGTATCGATCGTTTGCTACTGTGTCAATCCAAATCATTTTCATTTCATTCTCAAACAAGAGGTCGAAGGTGGTATATCTGAATTTCTCAAACGTCTACTCGGTGGATATACAAAGTATTTCAATTTAATGCATGAGCGTAGTGGTGCGCTTTTTCAGGGTAGGTTCAAATCTAAATTACTTGATGATGAAACATACGTACAAAAGATCTACGCATACACGCACCTCAATTATTTGGTGCACGATATTCCGGATCATAAAAAACATCTCATCGCATCAAGTGAAAGAGAATACGATTCTAATCTATTTGATATTGTTTCAGACAAAGAAGCGAATTTTGTATTAGAAATGTATGATGGGAACTTAAACTTTAAACAACAGAGTTTGGAAATTATAGATATCATTCGCCAGGAGAGAGGAAAGACCTCTTTGCTAGAAGAAGACACCTTGCCATAAAAATTCGGACGTCGGACACCCGAATTTGGGTTTTTTCTTGCATTGTGAAAAACATCAATGCTACAATATTTACATCATGAATAAGGCAGGGCTGTGGCTACACATATCCTGGTTCGTGGCGGTACTTTTCTTATCACCAGTTTTTGCATTTGCCGATGCGACTTTTGAGATACCGTATACTCTCGATCCCGATGGCTCGGTGCATTGTAGCATCAAGCTGAGTTCTTTCAATTCTTCCCTTGGTTTCTCTACCTACTCCATTTCTAAAAACGAGAGGTCAAACACAATTTTCCAAGGCAAAGCAACCAAGTTCGGATCAAAGCAAAAGATTTGCCAAGGTGCTTTCAAGGCATCTACCGCGGAGGGAAATGACTTGTTTTTGGATCAAGGTGAAGGGGTATACTACCTGACTTTGTATTCCGACAGTCAGTACACTACACCCTACGGGTATATGGCCTTCCAATGTGGAGAAGCTGGAATTTGTGAACCTCTAAAGCTAACGACTTCCATCACTCATCACGGTAACCTGACAACAAACACAACTTGGACCAAGGACAACAATCCCTACCTCGTCGACCAGCTGACTATCGATCCGTTTGTAACTTTACAAATAGAGCCTGGGGTCGTCGTTAAATTCAGAAATCCTACTTCGTTTATGTATGTAGAATTTGGAGCAAACCTCAAAGTAAACGGCACAGCCGATGAGAAAGTTTACTTTACTACTATCAAAGATGATACCCTCCTGGGTGACACCGGTGGGGACGCCGACATTTATCCACCAGCGCCAGGTGGTTGGGATTTTATTCAAAATTACGGAGTGCTCGACGCTACGAATTTGGAAATTCGATATGCAAACATCGGCATGGTGAACCAAGTGGGTGGGGAAATAAAACTAGACCAAACACAAATAACGAACAGCCGGGTGTATGGTATTCAAAATTCTGGTGACACCAAGATAACAAATTCCAAAATCATCGCTGGAGACTATGGGATTTACCAAGTGTCCGGCAGTACCCACGTATTCAACTCGTCTATCTATGATCAAAGTATTTTGGGGGTGAATAACACGAAAGGGGACTTCAATGCTATGCACAACTACTGGGGCCATGTTTCCGGTCCACACCTCAAATTTTCAAACGAAGCATCTGGCAGCGGGGAAGACATTTCAAACAACGTCACGTATATACCGTGGCTTTCAGAAGAGCCGACCGAGAACAAATATATGGGTTGCGTCGCGGACTGCTTTTCGAATGTGATGTTTTTACCAGGAATGATGGCGAGCAGGTTGTACGAAGGGGATGAAGAAATATGGTTTGCGATAGATGAGGATAAACAAGACAAAATGGCCCTAGATGACAAGGGTAAAAGCTCGCATGTTGTATATACCAAAGACGATACGAAACACGAAGTAGAGGGCGAAAATGAGACAGGCATTACGGATGAAGTTCTGGGTTTCAACATTTATAAATCTTTTGCAGAGGATTTGCGGAATTGGGAAGGGGAAGATAATCTGTTTGAAGATTATGCTTTTATTCCATATGACTGGAGACTTTCACTTCCGGACATTGTAAACAACGGCCAGGTAACTGACGGGAAGCTTTCGTACGCCGACGCTACTGCGGGTGGGCGGTACATTATCAAAAAGCTCGAAGCCTTGGCAGAGAATTCCCGCACGGGCAAAGTAACCATCGTCGCTCATAGTAACGGCGGATTGGTGGCCAAGTATTTGATCCATGAATTGCAAAAAGAAGGTAACCCCTTGGTGGATAAAATAGACAAACTCATATTGGTGGCGGTGCCACAGATAGGCACGCCGGAATCTTTCATCACATTACTGCACGGGGTTCGTGTTTCCAAAGGTTTGGTAATGGATAAAGAAACTTCTAGATTCTTGGGAGAGAATTTCCCGGTGATGTATAACCTACTGCCCACCGATGGATACTTTTCAACTGTTGATACAAACCAAAGCCCACTGATTACTTTCGAAGACGTTGCTCCTTATGCGACCCAAGTGGCAGCATACGGTACTGCGGTCACAACACCGGACGAACTCAAAGGTTACGTACTTGGCACAGACGGCAGAACCAAACCAGAGAGGGGTGACACCAAGAATCCTAATAATGGTAACGATACCTTGTACAAGCAGGCGCAAGCAACGCATGCAATCATAGACAACTGGCAACCACCGGCCAAACTCAAAATCACTCAAGTCGCCGGCTGGGGAGAGGAGACAAAATCAAATCTAGAGTACAAAGAATATTTTAAATTTGGCGGGTTGAAGTATTCATCATATACGGTCAATACTACCGTCGATGGTGACCACACCGTAGTAGAGCCTAGCGCTTTGTGGATGTCTCCGAATACAAATTCGAACGTTGAACGTTGGTGGGTGGATTTAGATATTTATAATGAAAATAACGTCCCTGACCGAGAACATAAAGATATTTTAGAGGTAAAAAATTTGCGTGATTTTGTCAAAGCAAAAATAAACGAGAAAGGTTTTACAGACGAAGAACTTATTATTGTACCTGCAAAGCCAGCATCAGACAGGGTCAGTAAACGTATCCACTTCACCCTGCATTCTCCTTTAACCCTCGGCATCTACGACAGCGAAGGACGCTACACGGGACTTGATCCAACAACCATGGAAGTGAGGAATGAAATTCCTGGTGCGTACTACGAACAAATAGGTGAGGTACAGTTCCTGTCTGTACCAGCAGGAATAAAATTCACTTTGAAGCTTGATGGATTTGAGGATGGATCCTTTGCGCTCGACATCGATGAACAAAGTGGTAACACTGTTGCCTCGTCAACAATCTTTGAAGGTATACCATCTGGCGTAGACACCCTAGCTACCATAGACATAGGCGAGGAATTCAAAGTAGAGGAATCAATACTAAAGATAGATAAAGAAAATGACGGCACCATAGATGTGACGTTGACTGCCGTACCAGACGGTAGGACGGTATACGAAGAACCCAAAGTCGTCATCGAAGAGCCGGCAGAAGAACCTGTGGAAGAAGTAAAGGAAGAAGTTGTCGATGAAGTGGTAGTGGAAGTGCCACCAGCGGTGACTGCACCCATAGCCCCATCTACTTCGCATAGTGTGGTACCAGTATGGTTATTGAACCAACCTGTAAGTGCGCCGAGTCCTGTAGTTGCAGTAAATATACCGAGTGTAACAAATACAGAATCTGCACCAGAACCAGTAGTTTCTGAGCCTGTTCAAACAGAATCTCCCGAGCCGGAAGTATTGGGTCAAGAAACACAGGAAGATGTGGAAGAAGTTATAGAGGCAACCACGGAAGACACCAGTGAAGATATTGAAAAACCTATAGAACTAGAATCTAGTACAGAAACAATTCCACTAACCGCATCTGCAGGAGAGACACCAGGATTACCTTATCAAAAGTTATTATTTGTGGTACTCAGCTTGATGGGTATATTACTTGGATTTAGGTTTATTAAGCGGTAGAATATTACTATGGGAAAAATAATCAATAGTTTAACGAGAGGGCAAATTCTGTACACTTCATTGTTTTTTTGTGTTGTATATGTAGCTTCTTATTTTAATCGTGTATTAAATTTACCCATCCAATACAGAGATTTTTGTTGTTCTGATGACAGGACTCTCAATTTATTTTTTATATTTATTCCAATATTGATTTTTTCAGTAGTTGCATTTACTTCTAAACTAGAAGTTGCGAATATTTGGAAAAGGTACACATTTTATTTTTTAATTCTCTATATTCTTGCTTATTTTTTAATGCCAACAAATTCAGATGCTTTCTTGTGGTTCCAAAGAGAGACCTTGGTTTTTTTTGGTTCTATTCTGTATTTCTTAATCTCCCTTATCCTCATCATCTTCAAATCTATCCAACTCAGGAATCAAAAATAATCATAGAGTAACCCTATGTAAGACATTGCAAAAACTGGGATTTGTGGTAATCTAGCGGGTATGGAAAACAAAGCACAAAATCAAGTGAAGGAAGGGTTTGATTGGAAAAACAAGAACTTGTGGCTCGGAATAGCTGCGGTTTTGGTGGTAGTTTTATTGATAGTTATTTTATCAAAGAGGGGTGACAAGGTAGAGGAAATACCTATGGACACAGTCGCCGAAGGTACAGAAGTCGTAACCGAGGAACCAGCTGTAAAACCTGCACCTAGTCGTACACCTGCAACCAAAGAGACAGCTCCAGCTCCAAAGATTAGTTACGCAGAAGCTTTGGTAAAATACAAAGATTTTCGTTTGCAGTTCGACACCGAATGCCGAGCAGTACCAAACAATGTGACTTACAAAAATGGTACCGAAATAATGATCGACAACCGTTCCGGAGCGAACAGGAAATTTGTCCTAGGTTCTGCTTTTACTGTAGCACCGTATGATTTCAAAATAGTAAAAGTTGCAAGCAATGTACTGCCATACACCTACCTGGCAGACTGTGGTGACAAGCAAAACGTAGCGACTATACTAGTGCAACGCTAGTTCTAAAAAACTTTTCTAAGTTTGTTGTGCCAACCCCGTCGTTTAAGAACGACGGGGTTGTGTTATAATATCCCCGTGGCAAACAAACATTTTTTCAAAGTTCTGACCGTATTTTCTATAATGATTATTATAGGTTTAGTTGGCGTTTTTTTGGTTTCGTATTTCGATAGAGAAAGCAACAGTACAACCGAGGCTGATACCGTTGCCAATTAGAGCTATATGTGCTAAAGTATATCCGTTCCGCAAAGAAGACAGGCAAACAAGTAAGTCCTGTTTAGTGGGTCGATAATTTGCGGCTTAAAAGCCGTTTTTTAATTCCGACGTAAAAGTCGGAACCCCGACAGAATCGTCGGGGTTTGGAATCCAAAAAACATGTTAACCAAAGCAAAAAAAGAAGAAATAGTAAGCGGTTTGTCGAAAGGAGTGAGCGGTGCAAAATCCCTCGTCATAGTAAACTTTCACGGACTTACTGTAGCTAACGAATCCCAACTCCGCAAGAATTTGCGCGAGCAAGGTGTAACCTACAAAGTTGCTAGGAAGACTTTGATCAAGCGCGCACTCGATGGTAAAGCCACAGGCAATATGCCCGAGCTTCCAGGTGAAGTAGCTATCGTCTATGGTACTGATGCTATCGCCCCAGCCAGAGAAGTGTATAACTTCGAGAAGGAACACAAGGGTGTGATGCAAATCCTCGGAGGTATCTTCGACGGTAAATTCGTAGATGGAGTGTTCATGACCGAAATCGCTACCATCCCATCACGAGAAGTGTTGCTGTCCAAGATCGCATTCTTGCTTAAGTCTCCAATACAACGTTTGGCTATCGCGGTTAATGAAGTAGCGAAAAGTAAGTAGAAAGTAACAAGTTCATAAAGTTCGTAAAGCATAGTCAGCTTTTACTTTATAACTTTCAACATTATAACTTTATAACTAATAATATATGTCTAAATTTGATACATTTTTGAAAGACCTAGAGGGTGCATCAGTTCTCGAACTGAACGAACTCGTAAAGGCAATAGAAGAAAAGTTCGGAGTGTCAGCAGCTGCTGTAGCTGCCGCTGGTCCTGCTTCTGCTGGCCCTGCAGCTGAAGAGAAGGATGCATTTACTGTAGTCCTAGCTTCTGCTGGAGAACAGAAAATCGCAGTTATGAAGGTAGTGAAAGAAGTCCTAGGTCTTGGCCTTAAAGAGGCAAAGGATTTAGTGGACGGCGCTCCTGCAACCCTAAAGGATGGCATGAAGAAGCCAGAAGCTGAAGCTTTGAAGAAGCAAATCGAAGAAGCTGGAGGAAAAGTCGAGCTTAAATAAAATAACTCGACTTTTCGGCCGGAGGCGCGTCGGCGCCGAGGCGGGGGCTGCGCAAAATTTCAGCAGAAATTTATGTGTGGCCAAGGTTGAGCTTAAATAATCTCAATATTTATCTCACAAAAATAGTCCCACTCGGGGCTATTTTTTGTTATAATACTTTTATGAAAAAGTTGATAGTATTTGTTTTATCTCTATTTATTATTTTTGGTTTTTCCAGTGCGGTACAGGCAACTACTTTGATGCCTTTGACCAAACAGATGGGTCAGGGTTCAAAAGGTTCTAGTGTCGTGGCTCTGCAGAACTTCCTGGTGAGCAAAGGATACCTGACCGGTATAGTCGACGGTAAATTCGGTCCCAAGACAAAGCTTGGCGTTATCAAATATCAAAAAGCCAACAAGATCAGTCCGACTGGATTTGTGGGGCCTCTGACTTTTGCTTCAATTAATAAAATTATCTTGGGTACAATTAGTTCAAACTCTAATACCTCTACTACGGGGGCTACCGGTACAAGTACAAGTACTGGTACTAGCTCAACTACGGGAACAAATTCAAATTCAAATTCAAATTCAAATTCAAATTCAAATTCAAATACAAATACAAATACAAATACAAACACAAACACAAATACCAGCACCACTCAAGCACTCAGCATTTCAACCTCATCATCACTACCAGCTGGCCAGGTTGGCACGGACTACAACTTAGATATTGAAGCCATGGGTGGTACTGCAGGATACAATAATTGGGAAATCACTTCTGGTAGTTTGCCTCCAGGAATCCTATTAACAGTCACAGCTATTAGATGTATAAAGGCCCCTTGTTACAACTGGATGCCGGCTCGTATTTCTGGCACACCGACCCAAGAGGGAAGTTATAATTTCACTATGAAAGTTATGTCTGGCGACGAACAAGTCCAAAAGAATTTTACACTACAGATAAACAGCTCAACTTCGAGTTCTCTAATTGTGTGTGAATACGCCCAGCCACCGGCCGGTTACCACTACGAAAACATGCATACTCATCCGCCTTGTGGAGCCACTTTGGTGGCCAATTAAACCAATTGTCTTTGAAAGTAAAAGTAGTATAATGCTGGCATGGAAATTTTAAGCAAACTCATGGGGTCACCAGCTAGGGTCAAGATCATGCGCCTGTTCCTCCAGAACAAGGACACTGTTTTCCTGTCTAAAGACATATCCTCCCGCAGTCGGGTCGGGTCAGATGCGGTACGTCGCGAATTGAAACTTCTCCAATCTGTAGGATTCCTAAAGAAAAACACCAAAGGGTATTTCTTTAACATCGCTTTCAAATACACTAGCGAATTTGAAACCCTTTTGGTGGGTTCTGATACTATGGACGACACAATCATCGCAGAATCTTTCAAGAAAGTTGGCAAGACCAAGCTCCTCATAGTTTCTGGCTTTTTCATCAAAAACAAAGATTCTAGAATAGACCTATTGATAGTGGGGGACTCTCTGCAGAAGGGTAAGATAGAAGAAGCGGTCAAAAAACTCGAGGCCGAGATAGGCACCGAGCTTACTTATGCTATTTTTGATACTAATGAATTCATATATAGACTCAACATGTACGACAAGCTCGTACGGGACATTTTAGACTTCCCACACAAGGTCATCATCCAGACTAAAGAGTTATCCACACAGGCTTTAAAAAAGGCTTAAAACTGGTATAATAGAGGTATTAAAAGTTTAAGTTAAAATTTAACAAAATTTATGAACAATATTTGGGTTACATGGGGTGATGTTTTTAATTCTTCACTTCAAGAATTGTGGTGGGGTTTGATTCAGTTCGCTCCTCGTTTGATAGTCGCTATCATTCTGTTTATCGTAGGTTGGGTGCTCGGCTCGTTGATCGCAAAAGCTTTCGAACAAGTTTTGGGCGCACTAAAGCTCGACAAACTTTTTGAATCAGTCGGCGCACAAGAGATATTCAAGCGTGCTGGAATGAATTTGAATTCAGGATATTTCATCGGCCAGGTTATGAAGTGGTTTGTGCTTATCTTGTTCTTGTTGCCGTCACTTTCTTTAGTTGGCCTAGATTCAGTTGGTGGTTTCCTAAAAGATGACGTGCTTGGATTCTTGCCACGAGTAATCGTAGCAGCCTTTGTACTTATCATCGCTACCATATTGGCAGATGCATTATCCAAAGCTATACACGCAGGTGCAAAATCAATGAATGTACATTCAGCTAACATGCTTGCAACAGTTGCAAAGTATGCAGTCTGGGTTTTCGCTTTCATTATTGCTTTTGAACAACTAGGTGTAGCTTCAGCTTACATGCAAATATTGTTCTCTGGAGTTATTGCTATGTTCGCACTTGCTGGTGCTATTGCTTTCGGAATAGGAGGCAAGGACGCAGCTGCTCGCTTCATCGACAAGGTAGGACGCGAGAGTTCAAACAATCAATAAACCTGTATTCTCATGGTTTTTATGAAAAAGGATGTCACTAGTTGACATCCTTTTTTTGTTCTCACTGTGCCGTAGTATAATGGTTTCATACCATGAAAGAATCATTGTCGGGACAATCAAACCCTAGGTTAACAAAAGTCGAAGCTCATCAACTAGAGAAAAGGACATTGTCGCCAGAGGATGAAGCCAAAAATCCATATGCAGTTTTGAGGTCAGCTCTTGTGTCTGAACCAGAGGGGGCTTATGAAAATGACTTTAAAGAATTGTCAGCAACACAAAAGCATGAAAAGTTGCGCAGTCAGATTGATTCTTCGGCAGAGATGACGATGAGGATTGAAAAGTACGTCGAAGGTAACATCGACAAGGTTGACCAGATGAGCGACGCAGAACTCTACAAGGTTTTGTGTGGGGTAGCTTTCGAGACCGAAGACGAAAAAGAAATCGAACAAAAATACGCTCTGTCGCAAAGAAGGGGATTCAAACTAAGCATTGTGAACTTCCTCGAAGGCAAGAGTAAATTAGATCCTTTCAGACTTGAAGCGGAAGCTGATCCGAAAGCATTCGCAGAAAAGTATTTACAAGAAAAACTTGTCGGGGATATATCCGTAGAACATCTGCCATTTGGATTTGTTATTTATTTAGATGAAGAGGATTATGCACTTTTTGGTTCTAAAGAAAAAACTGCTAAATCAATTAGGTCAAATGGTCTGGCATTGTCATGGGATTCTTTTCCTGAAGGATTGAGAAGTAAAGTTATTTTAGTAAACAAAGGAGGTAAGGAGTGTGGGATAACAACCAAAGAAGAATTAGCTGCCACAAGAAGGCATGAAGTTAGGCATATACTTTTCACTGAGTTTCATGAACAACAGAGTACCGTCAGGATAGTCGGAGAATTGTCTAAATGCGAAACAGAACAAGACTATAACCGTCTTTCAAAGACGTTAGTTCAAGATTTTACTGAAAGAGCCAAAGATGAAATAATTGCTTATTTTTCTAATGGTGAATTTGACGAGAATTATTTTGCGTTAAGAGTTCACCAATATCGATTGTATGTAGATGAGGTAAAGGCAACACTTAAATACAAGAAACCAGATATGCCTAAAGGAGTAAAAATAAAGATATTAGACACCTTTATAAAAGACCGCAGAAAATGTTTTGAAATGGTTAGAAGAATAAAATTTGTGGCTGAGAGCATGTATAGGCCAGACGATGAGAAGAAAAATGATTTTGTAGAAGCGTTGTTGAGAAACACCCCTGGAGATAAAGTTCACCGACTGGCAAAGTACACAGAGTTTTCCGAAGAGGATATTAAAAGTGATAAAATCCTAAAAGTAAGAGACAGAGAAGTAGTCAACGATTTAAATGATATTCCGAGTCAGCCAGAACGATTTGATAGAGATTGGTGGGACAGGGTATTGCAAATTATAAGAAAGATTAAGAAACAAGTTCCTTTTGATGCCCTACCTTCTTTACTAAACAAGATAATAGAATGGAAAGAACAGAAATGGGGTTTTTATTTGACCGAGGAAGCTATCTTGAGTGTAAAAGATAGCGTTGAATTGCTCGGTTTTACTGATGCCGAAGGAGAAAAAATCAAAGAGGTAATGAATAGTATTATCTCATTAAAACCTAAAACAAGAGAAGACAAGGAAGATATCAAAGAGTTAAAGAAGGTGGCAAAGGAGGTTTTGGCTTTAATAAAGAGCCCCTAAGGTACCCTAGTTGACATCCTTTTTCGTTTGATATATACTCCTGAGCACAGATATGCAGAATATAAAAAACATGACAAAGAAGCGGTGTCTATAGACCTAGTTTTGTCTATTGGCCCCGTCTAAACGGGGTTTTTTATTTGAAAGATAAGGATAGAAATTTGAAAATCGAATACACCTGTTTCCTAGGTCTGTGGGTCTTTTCGACTAGGAACAGGGAATCTCTTTTTAGATGGTTACCAGAGCGGTCTGGAACAATAGCTGTCCAAAAAGAGGTTAAAACGTATTTCATGTTAAATGGAATACGATGTGGTTTATAAATTTCTTAACAGGAAATTAATAAGGGCGCACGGTGGATGCCTAGACTTTAAGTAGCGATGAAGGACGTAGTGTAGCTGCGATATGCTTCGGGGAGGTGCTAAACAACCTTTGATCCGGAGATTTCCGAATGGGGAAACCCTATAGAGTAAACCTCTATAATTTTGTTCGCAAGAACATTAAGCGCACCCTGGGAAGTGAAACATCTCAGTACCAGGAGGAGAAGAAACAAATATGTATTTCCTAAGTAGCGGCGAGCGAAAAGGAAGAAGCCCAAACCGAATCGCAAGATTCGGGGTTGTAAGACAACAATGTAGATTTCTAGAAGAGTCAAAAAATAAGTTATTAGTTGAATTTGCTGGAAAGCAAAACCATAGGGAGTGATAGTCTCGTAAACGAAAATAATTTATCTCTTTTATTGTTGTTCTTGAGTACCCCAGGACACCAAAAGCCGGGGGGAATCTACCAGAACTAACTGGAAAGGCTAAATATACTTAAAGATCGATAGTGAACTAGTACCGTGAGGGAAAGGTGAAAAGTAGTCCGGTGAGGACGATGAAATAGACCTGAAACCGTGTGTCTACAAGGAGTCGATGCTCGTATTTATATGAGCTACGGCGTGCCTATTGAAGAATGAGCCAACGAGTTTATGCATGTTGCGAGGCTAAGTCAGCTAAAATGACGGAGCCATAGGGAAACCGAGTGTTAATAGCGCAAATGAGTAATATGCATAAGACCCGAAGCAAGGTGAGCTACCCATGAGCAGGGTGAAGTTCCGCGAAAGCGGAATGGAGGCCCGAACCCGTTGATCGTATAACGTCTTGGGATGACTTGTGGGTTGGAGTGAAAAGCTAATCGAACCTTGTAATAGCTGGTTCTCTCCGAAATAGCTTTAGGGCTA
>Ga0208375_1002091_pt1 | contig 19716 bp, 24 predicted proteins | sample RifOxyD1_FD_184038 | JGI IMG/M metagenome (GOLD analysis project Ga0208375, IMG submission 184038) | Soil microbial communities from Rifle, Colorado - Rifle Oxygen_injection D1 (SPAdes) | ecosystem: Environmental > Terrestrial > Deep subsurface > Rock core/Sediment | place: Rifle, Colorado... | reverse complement strand
TTATGAAGAGCAAATTCCCGGTGAAAAATATCAGCAAGGCGAGCGAGTTCGTGCTTATTTGTATCGGGTAGAAGAAACTCCTAAAGGTATTTTCTTAAAACTCTCCCGCTCTCATCCTAAATTCTTGGAAGAATTATTTAAAATCGAAGCCCCAGAAATCGCCAGTGGCACAGTCACTATGAAAGCTATCGCCCGTGAAGCTGGTTCTCGTTCTAAAGTAGCGGTGGAATCCAAAGATGATCATATTGATCCCGTTGGTTCACTTGTTGGTCAACGCGGAGTGCGTGTGGCTACTGTGATGAGTGAATTAGGTGGAGAAAAAATAGATATTATTGAATGGTCAGCTGATCCAAAGAGATTTTTGGAGGATGCCCTTTCTCCTGCCAAAATATTAAATGTGGAAATTGATGAAACAGAAAAGAAGGCCGTGGTAGAAGTGTCCCCTGATCAACAGTCCCTTGCCATTGGTAAAGGTGGCCAAAATGTCCGCCTCGCCGCCAAGCTCACCGGCTGGAAAATAGATATTCATTCCACAGTGGCCCCAATTTCCCCTGATTCTCTTACTTCTGAAGAAACTTCCGTCCAAGGTTAAACCTTAAACTTTTTTCCATTAGCTTGTTCCAAAATTTCCAAAGTCGCCAAAACTGATGGATTATTTGACTTTAATAAGATTAATCTATCACCAAATTTTTCTAATAATTTAGATAGGAACTCATCACCCCATGACGGGGAAAAAGTGACAACACCAGTAAAATCTATCTCTATCATTTCATTTACCGATACATCTTTAAAAGATGGCAAAAAAGCGGAAAAGGCTTCCCGTCCAGACTGACGAGAAATAAGCATAGTACCAAACTTTTTCAATTCAATTTTCATATACTTTGATTAAGTTAAAATCTTATTAAAACCAAACACCCTCTGATCGAAATATCAGATTTGATAATTGATAAAGGACTTTCCTTAGAAACTTTGAGTTCAGCATTACCACTTTTGAAAAAAAGTTTCATATCATTTCTTTCCACCACTTTTCTAACGAATTTCAGTCCGTTCCCCCTTTCTTCTGGTGCTCGTCCAGAGATAATTTCCGTAAAAGCCACAATCAAAGCACTGCTGTCATCAACTAATTCTGGCTTAACTTGTTTAAGAGTTTGCAATACTCCTTGCCCACGATCAGCTAAAATAATTTGTCTTTTACTTAAATCAAAGCCAAAAAATACTCCCGGTTCATCCGGCCAATTACCTAAATTATGATCAAAAGAATTATTTCCTATTTCTCCCGCTATCGCCACAACCAAAGAAAAATTATTCTTAAGATTTTTATCAGAAGTTAAAGATAATTCATTGCTCATTTTGATCAATCTTGCCTGAAAGGTGGAACTATCCGAACAGTAAAATTGAACTGATATTTCAGTTTTATTTGAAACCCAATTTTTTGCCAATTTAAAAATATCATTGGAATAATTTTCAATTTGTTCCTTTGAATAATATCGATGCCCTCCTTCCGAACGGACAGATTTTAGCTGTCCTTTTTCGTCCCATCTTCGAAGAGTGTCAATAGAAACACCTAAAAGTTTTGCCGCTTCACTAATTGTTATTAATTCTCTATCCATAGAAGTATACTAACATAAGATATAAATCTATGCAAGTAAACATCAAAACTAGGTATAATAATTAAAAACTATGCAATGTTAACTTTAAACAAGGTTAAACCTTAGTCTCGGACAAGGCGAGGCCTTGTCCGAGTTAGCCATATTTTGGGAGTTTTAACCTCTTTCTTGTCTTTAGTAGAGTATAGGGGTAGTCCAAAAGTTGTGTTAATTATAAAAATCCGCTATAGTATTTCTCATTATTAGAAGTTTATTAATTAACCACTTTAAATATGAACGGATACATTTGGTTTGCTCTTATCGCTTCGCTCGTCGCTATTATTTACGGTCTAGTTCTCGCTAAAATAATTTTAAAGAAAAGTCCCGGTAATGCTCGCATGCAAGAAATTGCCAAAGCCATTCAGGAAGGTGCTTCCGCTTATTTAAATAAACAATACAAAACAATTGGTATTATCGCTGTAATTCTATTTTTGATAATTGGTTTTATACCAAAGCTTGGTTGGACAATGGCTATTGGTTTTCTCGTCGGTGCCGTCCTATCTGCTCTCGCCGGTTATATTGGTATGAATGTTTCTGTCCGAGCTAATGTGCGAACTACCGAAGCCGCTCGAGGAGGTCTTGCCCCCGCTCTTTCTCTCGCTTTTAAAGGTGGAACGGTCACTGGTCTCTTGGTAGTTGGCTTGGCTCTACTTGGAGTAACTGTCTTTTATGCTATTACCGATAGCGTCACAGCTCTTGTTGGTCTAGGTTTTGGTGCTTCTCTTATTTCTGTTTTTGCCAGACTAGGTGGAGGAATCTTTACCAAAGCCGCCGATGTGGGTGCTGATTTGGTTGGTAAAATTGAAGCGGGTATTCCTGAAGATGATCCACGAAATCCCGGAGTAATTGCGGACAATGTGGGTGACAATGTGGGTGATTGTGCTGGTATGGCCGCCGACCTTTTTGAAACTTACGCAGTTACTTCTGTAGCCACGATGCTTTTGGGCTCCCTTTTATTTAAAGATTTTTCTGGAGCTATTTTGTATCCGCTCGCGATTGGTGGTATTGCCATTTTTGCTTCCATTATCGGCACTTGGTTTGTTCGTCTTAGTAAAAATCAAAATATAATGGGTGCACTTTATAAAGGATTGATTGTCTCTGGTATTTTAGCGGCTGTTGCTTTTTATCCTATCACCAAAATGCTGATGAGTGGTCAAGATAAATATTCTGTTTCCGCTCTCTTTATTTGTTCTCTCGTTGGTCTTTTGGTCACTGGCGCTTTAGTGGTTATTACCGAGTACTTTACTTCCACGAAATATTCTCCAGTCCAGTCTATTGCCAAGGCTTCCCTCTCCGGTCATGGCACTAATGTGATTCAAGGTCTAGCTATCTCGATGAAATCAACCGCATGGCCGTTAATCACTATTGTTTTGGGAATTTTAATTACTTATTATTTTGGTGGACTTTATGGTATTGCTGTAGCGGCTATGTCTATGCTTTCTATGACCGGTATTATTGTGGCGATTGATGCTTATGGTCCAATCACCGATAATGCCGGTGGTATTGCGGAAATGGCGGAATTACCAAAGGAAATTCGCGATGTCACTGATCCTCTAGACGCAGTTGGTAATACCACCAAAGCCGTCACCAAAGGTTATGCCATCGGTTCCGCTGGTCTAGCTGCTCTTGTCCTTTTTGCTTCTTATACAGAAGAAATTGTTAAAGCTGGAAAAACTATCTCTTTTGATTTAAGTAATCCTTTTGTTATTGTTGGTCTCTTTATTGGTGGACTTCTCCCTTATTACTTTGGTGCTCTGTGTATGGAAGCGGTAGGAAAAACAGCTGGTAAGGTGGTGGAGGAAGTCCGCCGACAGTTCCGTGAAATAAAAGGGATTATGGATGGTACCGGTAAACCAGATTATGCCAAAGCGGTTTCGATTGTGACCGGTGCAGCCATCAAACAAATGATTGTCCCCGCTTTGATTCCCGTTTTAACTCCAATTTTAGTCGCTCTTGTTTTTGGTAAGACAAACGGTCTCGTAGTGCTTGGCGGTGTCCTTATGGGTTCCATTATTACTGGACTTTTTGTAGCTATCTCAATGACTTCTGGTGGTGGTGCTTGGGATAACGCTAAAAAATACATTGAAAAAGGTAATTATGGTGGCAAAGGTGGCGATGCTCACAAAGCTGCGGTTACTGGAGATACTGTAGGTGATCCTTACAAAGATACCGCTGGTCCCGCTATCAACCCAATGATCAAAATCCTAAATATTGTTGCCCTTCTAATTGTTGCTTTAATGGTTTAATCCATCGCTTAAAGAGAAAACAAAAAAACTCACCTTGCAGGGTGAGTTTTTTGTTATATAATTAACCAGCGTCGATAATGTTTAATAATTTTAATCTTAGTTAAAGAATAATAGTTATTAATTAATCAAAAAATATGAAAAGAATTAAAATAGTTATTAGTGGTGTTATCGTCTTAACAATAATGATTCCTTCGTTATCATTTGTTGTGGCTGATGACAGTGTAGAAGTTAATACAAAAAATAAAAGGTTAGAAAAAGAAGTTAGGCTAGAAAATAGAGGGGAAAGGATTGAGTGGATTAAAAAAGAATTAGCATCAACTACGGCTTCTACTTCAGAAAAGAAAATAGAAAAATTAAATAACAAATTAGAAAAACAAAGGGAGAAAATGGGAGAAGCAAGAGAGAGATTACTGGATAAAGAATTACAAGTGACTGATGTTTTGGGAAAAATTGCCGACAAAATTGGAGACCGGATAAACATCTCTGAAAATCGCGGATTGGATATGACGGCCGCTAAAACCAAACTAGCAGAAGCCTCAGTTAAAATTGAAGAGATAACGATTGAAGGTCAAACTTTGGCTGATTTGATCAAAACAGAAATTACCGAGACAAATAAAGATACACTATTTGCTTCCGTTAAAACTTCTCAAAATAAAATACGAACTCTCGCCAAAGCCACCCATGCCCTCTTAGTTGATACGGTTAAAGAAATCACTAAAGTTTTACCAAAGAAAAATTCTGCCACTAGCACTCCAAATATTTAATCTTTTAATAATTTAATTAAAAAAGTAATGGAAAACGAAGCAACAAACACAATATCAACGGAACCAAAAAATAATTTCGGAGGAATTATCGGAGCAATAATTATCATCGTCCTTATTGTGGCTGGTGGTTGGTATTTTATTGGTAATCGAGTGGAAAAGATTCAAGATCAAAAACAAAATGCCCCAATTGAAATTAGTACGGGTACCTCCACGGAAATACAAGACATTCAAACTGATTTGGATAATCTAGATTTGAGAGTGTTGGATTAATACAACCTCACCCCAGCCCTCCCCTTAACTAATGGGAGGGGGAAGAAAAAAACCGGTAAGGAAAGCTCTCGGAATGATTAGGTCTGCCGTTAAATGAAGAGAGCTTTCCTTACCGGTTTTTTCCCTTTCCCCGCCTTAGTCAAGGCGGGGTGTCCATTCTGATGGACGGGGCGGTTGTTTTTTGCTAAACTCTAAAAATGAAAAAATATAAAATATTAACGATCAAAGAGTTAGCGGATTCGGAAATAGAAATTGAATGTGAAATAGAAGCAGAAAATATTGCCATTTGCCGACCTAAAGCTATTGCTAAAATACAAAAAGATTTGACTCTCCCCGGCTTTCGCCCTGGCCATGTCCCAGAAGCCATACTCATCAAACAAGTTGGTGACCTCTTTATTTATAATGAAATGGCCGAGATGGCTATTAATGATGCTTTCCCTGAAATAATTACCGAGGCCAAAGCTAATTTTATTACTATGCCCAATATTCAGATTACTAAAATTGCTGATAAAAGTCCTATTACTTTTAAAATTGTTGGTCCAGTGATGCCAGAAATAAAATTACCTAATTATAAAAAAATTGCGGAAAAAGAAAATAAAGAAAAAGCGGAACCAACCGAAGCAACAGAAAAAGAATTAGAAGAAACTCTCGTGGAAATAAAAAAACACCGCCCAGATTTTAAAGAGGAAAAAGATACCCGAGAAAAAATAAAAGAGGGTATAAAAAAAGAAAAAGAATTCAAAGCTAAGGATAAAAAAAGGATGGCTATTATTGAAAAAGTATTGGAAGAGACAAAAGTTATCCTACCAAAAGTAATGATTGAAAGTGAACTTCATAAAATGCAGGCGCAATTTGAAGATGATATTGCTCGTGCTGGTTTAAAAGTGGAAGATTATTTAAAACATTTAAAAAAGACTCCCGAGGATTTAAAAAAAGAGTGGGTTCCAGATGCGGAAAAGCGCGCCAAAGTCCAACTCATTATTACCAAAATTGCCTTAGAAGAAAAAATCGTTGCTGACCCGGAAATAGTAAAAAAAGAAGTTGAAAGCTTATTAAAAACCTACAAGGATGCCACCGAGGACCGCACTCGTGCTTATGTGGAAATGATGCTCACTAATGAAAAAGTTTTTGCATGGTTGGAGAGTCAGAAATAAATAAAATATCCTACTTCTTATTTGATTCTATATAATTTTTAATAAGCCCAATTACAAAGGCTAAAACAAAAACACCGATACTTGGCCAAAAGGTAACCTGAATTATTTTAAATAAAATAGACAAAAAAGATTGGCTAACATTTGGGCTATCTGTCGGCATAAAAAACAGTAACGGAGAGAAAAACATAAGAAGACAAGTAAAGAAAATCCATACTATTACAAAAACTTTGAGGGATTTAAAAATAATCTCTTCCCAATATGAATGACCCAAAGAATTATTTTTGCTTCTCCTGTATAATGAAAACAAGATAATTACTACTACAATGATAATTACACCAAGATAATTTTCCATAGTATAATTATATCACATTTCCAATCCTTCCAAGACCACTACCAGATAAATTAAAATAATTACCCCAAAATACTAATTATTTTAAACTTTCGCTACAGCGAAAGTTTAAATTAACAATTTTTATCAATAATTAATTTAAAATAATTTTAGCGGTGAAAGGCTTCCCAAACGGAAACAATAGCGGCTGTTTCCGCCCGAAGAATATTATGACCAAGAGAACAAATAGAAAATTTATTTTTCTTGAATAATTTTATTTCACTTTCACTCCAACCTCCTTCCGGACCAACAAAAGCCGCCACTTTCTGACTCTCCTCCTTTTCTAAGGAGGAGTCCTGAGTCGGCGAAGGGAGGTGGTGTGAACCGGGGCGGTTGTGTTCAAAGTCAGCTTGTGAATCACAATCCGTTTCCCCAGTATGAAAAGCGATACAAAATTTATTATTTTTTACAGCATGTGAAACAGCAATTTCTAAATCTCTAATAGGAAAAATTTCTGGTAAGACTGTCCGCCCACTTTGTTCACAGGCTTCTTTAATTATCTTTCCTAATCTTTCAAAATTTAAATCTTTTTTTTCACTTCGTTCAGAAAGCACTGGATGAATTTCCGAGACACCAATCTCTGTACACTTTTCCACCGCTAATTCAAAATTACTTTTTTTGATTAAAGATAAATAAAGAGAGATGTGATTTTGGTCAGTCAAGTAAATACCTTGATTAACTAATTTAATTTTCAAAATAACTTCTTTTTTTGTTAAAGAAATTATTTCCGCTTCATGATCAACACCGGTGCCATCAAACACGATAATTTTACTTCCAACTTTGAACCGAAAAACTTTCATTAGCTGATGAATAAGCTCACTATCGGAGATAGTTAGCTCCTCTCCTTCTATCTTTTGGACAATATAAAACCTGTGTAATCTCATGTGAAACAGTATATAGTATTTAGTTCTTTTTGTGAAACATTGATTTTTTACTTTTTTTGGTATAATATTTCCCTATGTCATATTTAATTCCCACAGTTATAGAAAAGTCACAAAACAGCGAACGCGCTTATGATATTTATTCTCGGTTATTAAAAGAAAATATTATTTTCCTTAGTGGAGTGATTGATGATGACACCGCCAATATTATTATTGCCCAACTTTTATTTTTACAGAGCGAAGATCCCAAAAAAGATATCAAACTTTATATAAATTCTCCTGGCGGTCATGTCTCGGCGGGGTTTGCTATTATTGATACCATGAATCATCTTAAAAATGATGTCTCCACTGTTTGTGTAGGAATGGCCGCTTCAATGGGAGCCGTCATCCTCGCCTCGGGAACAAAAGGTAAAAGATATTCCCTACCCAATTCTGAAATTATGATTCATCAACCCCTAGGTGGAGCACAAGGCCAAGCCACAGATATTCAAATTACCGCCAAACAAATCCTAAAGTTAAAAGAAAAATTAAACAGAATAATGGCTGAACGCACAGGCAAAACTTACGCCGAAATTGAAAAAGATGCCGACCGTGATTATTATATGTCCGCCGAAGAAGCTAAAAAATACGGAATAGTGGACAAAGTCCTATAAATAGTATAGGATTAAATTGTTATCAATTTAATTTATATGCCATTGTTTTTTATCAACTTGAAATCAAAATATTTAGAACTTGGGCAAAAACTGTCCTTATTTAGTTTTTCTATTGTAAGAATGAGAAACTAAAACTTTGTTTTCAATTACATAAAAAACGAAGCATATTCGCAAATTTATGTCATTAAAAATTGTTATGTTGCTAGCGGGAGCGGCGGGGGTGATCGGTATTGCCCTTGGTTATTTTTTGCGTCTGATTATCTCCCTAGGGAAAAAAGGTTCCATGGAATTGGAAATAAAAGGGATGATGCTTCAAGCCAAAGAGGAAGCAAAAAAAATTGTCTTGGAAGCAGAAAACAAGGCGGTTGAAACTTTAAAAGAAATCAAGAATGAAGCCAAAGAAAAAGAAGAAGCGGCCAAAGTGGTGGAGGCACGATTGATCAAAAAAGAAGACTTGTTAGACCAGAGGCAAATTGATATTGATAAGGAAGTAGAAAATATCAAGAAAAAAATTGTTGAGATAAAAGAGATTCGGGAAAAGACGGAAAAAATAGAAAATGAAAAATTAGAGCAATTACAAAAAATTGCTAATTTAAGTGTGGAGGAAGCTAAAGAAGAAATATTAAAAATGACAGAAAAAAGATACGAGGAAGATATTTTGTCTCGTATTAAAAAACTGGAAATCTTCGGCCAGGAAAAGTATGAAGATAAAGCTAAAGAAATTTTAACTACTGCTATTCAAAGATTAGGCAACTCGGTGGCATCCGATGTTATGTCCACCATCGTCAATATTCCCTCGGACGAGATGAAAGGTAAAATCATTGGTAAAGAAGGAAAGAACATTAAGGCGTTTGAACGAGTAACTGGAGTAGAAGTGATTGTGGATGATACCCCGGGTGCTATCACGATTTCCTCTTTTGATCCCGTTCGCAGGCAAGTGGCACGAGTGGCATTGGAAAATCTTTTACTTGATGGACGAATTCAACCCGTTAAAATTGAAAAGTTGGTAGAAGAAGCCAAATTAAGTATCAATAAAATTATTAAAGAAAAAGGTGAAGCGGCTGCTTATGAATGTGGCGTTTTTAATTTAGATCCACGAATTGTGGCTATCCTTGGCCGACTACATTTTAGAACGAGTTATGGTCAAAATGTTCTTCAACATTCCATTGAAATGTCCCACATTGCCGGAATGATTGCTGAAGAAATGGGGGCTAATGTCTCGGTCGCCAAGACGGGTGCCCTTTTACACGATATAGGTAAAGCGGTAGATCACGAAGTTGCCGGTACACATGTGGAAATTGGTAAAAGAATTCTTCAAAAATTTGGTGCGAGTGAAGACATCATCAAAGCTATGCAAAGCCACCATGAAGAAAGCCCTTATGAAACAGTGGAATCCATTATTGTTCAAGTGGCGGATGCTATCTCTGGTAGCCGTCCGGGAGCCAGACGAGATAATATTGAAAATTATATTAAAAGATTACAAGACTTGGAAGCACTGGCGAATTCTTTCCCGGGAGTAGAAAAATCTTATGCTTTGCAAGCTGGTCGTGAGGTCCGCATCTTTGTTACACCAGAACAAATTTCTGATTTGGAAGCCAAAGAATTGGCACAAAAAATCGCCTCTAAAATTGAAACGGACCTTAAATATCCGGGTGAAATTAAGGTTAATGTCATTCGTGAACTTCGCGTCACTGAATACGCGAGATAAAATAAGGTTTTTTGTCAACTTGCACTAAAAAACCCTTGTATTATAATAGACTGGTATAAAAAATGGTCGATAGTTAGTAATTTTATTCGTTTGTTAACGTTAACAAATAAAAAATATATGAATAAGCAAGCAATTGTTGAGGCCGTGAATGGTGTTCTTAACACCACTAAAGTGCAAGCAGAACAAGTTGTGGATAAGGTTTTTGATTCTATCGTCGATTCTCTAAAGAAAGGCGAGGAAGTGTCAATTGCCGGACTTGGTATTTTCTCCGTCAAAGCTCGCGCCGCTCGTGATGCTCGAAATCCTCGAACAGGTGAAACCGTCAAGGTTCCAGCCATGAATGTTCCAAAATTCCGCGCCGCTAAGGCATTGAAGGATGCGGTTAGGTAGAAGGTATGGGAATATAGTATGGGTATAAGTATTTAAAATATTTAATCCAATCAAAAAACCACCATAAAGGCGGTTTTTTGATTTATATCTGTGCGGGTAGGGCGAATCGAACGCCCAACCAGAGTTTGGAAAACTCTTATTTTACCATTAAACTATACCCGCAAACCTTCTAACTATTATACATATTTTTTACCAATTTCAAAACTTCCTCAAAATTATCTTCTTTCTCCACTTTCTTCCGTCGCTCAAAACCACATCCGCCCGGATGACCTGGTCGGACGGGTTTTTCACATCTATGGGTGAGTAAGTATTCCCCTTTTTCTGTTTCCACTTTTACTGGTTTCATCATTCCCCCGCAAGTAGCCAACCGATCTCCCGGATTTACATCCACATGTTTGCTCCACAGACATTTAGGGCAATGATTAGTATAGCCATCCCCCACCACCTTCTCTCCACAGTGTTCACAAATAAAATCCTCTACCTTTTTTTGAAATAATTTCGCCATAAATATAATTTGTCAACATTAAAAAGTTCTTTCTTAAGAAGAACTATGTTAGGATGTTATCATGAAAGGCAAAAATATAGAAGAAAGATTGCAGGATTACACTGAGATCCGTCAGGAAGCTCAAAAGCTTTATGCCACTTTTTCTAAGGTTTTCTGTCCAGCTCTTGGTCAACACGTTCATTTTACCTCTAATGGTTTTAATCACTTGGTATATGACGGAGCAAAGAAGGAAAGACATAAGAAAACTCAAATATTAAGGTTTGATATGTTGGAAAAGGCTAAATTTATTCTAGAAAGCTCTACTACTTATCAAGAGTTTGAAGAAAATATGGAATATCGGAGAGTAAATCGACACGGGAAATATGTTCCAATGAATTTGGTAGTTAGATCTTGGGGTTTTGTCGCGATTGTGGACAAATTTAGAGTTAAAGTTGTCGTTACTCAAGTTGGTAATAGTAAAGTAGAATTTTATAGCGTGATACCGGCTTGGTTTATAAAACAATATCGTGATATTAAAATAATAGAAAATTCTACTGGCAGAGGACTTTTGTGTGATGAAGATGAGAGTGAGACACTAAAAAACACCACTCGTGGGTGATGCTCTTTAGTGTGCCTGTCTCTAGCTCAATATTTTGGCCAGATAGAGCTGACGCCCCTCAGACACCCTTGCAGTATAATCTATCGCAAGTAAAAAAACAAGGGGTTGTGGATAACTAATAATTCATAAATTTTACAAACAAAAAACCCGAACATTTCTGCTCGGGTTGTTTTTATTTTGGTTCCGGGATGGTTGTCTCCACCCTCATCTTTTCCTCGTGAGTTCTCGTACTCCCGAAACGCCACGCTTCTGGCCTTTTCCGTGGACCGACCTATGGCTCTTCTTAAACTAGAAATAATATTTATCAATAAAGCTGTGATAGATATTTTTGAAAAATGGAATAAGGATCGGCAAAAAATTAATTTAAATATGACAGGAATAACGCCAGAACATCCCTCTACTCGGGAAAATATGCAAAAATATCCTGATGCCTTTAAAGATCTTTATTTGGCACCAATAGAAGATTATAGTTCAGATATTTCTATTGAAGTGACAAAAGAATTTGTCCGAATTGTAGATGGGCATGAATTAAAAGCCGTGATTATTGAAAACCCTAGAGTGGTTTCGGCTTTGTCACAGATTTTTAAACTAGCAAAAGAAAAGTATATAAAATAGAGATTAGAACGCTGGGAGTTTTGATCCTTACAGGATCAGTATAGGTTTCAATTCTGCCAGGATGCGTGAATACACATTTGAAAATCCCTATTTTTTTACTTCTTAAAAAATCGTCGGGGCGCCGGGATTTGAACCCGAACTGCATGCTCCCAAAGCATGTATGCTACCGTTACACCACGCCCCGATATATTTGTTAACTAAAAGATAGTAGCATAGTTTCATAATAACTCAAAATTTTTATTAAAAATAATTGCAAAATTTCTATCGGACATCATAAAGGACACTTGCCCGAATAAATTCTGATTTGGGCGGGTTGCTTAAATTATTATATCCTCCATATAGTTTACCTTGGCCTCCATACTTTTTAGATCTAAATACACCGTTATAACATCAAACTGCCAGTCTGTTTCACACGAAACACTCTTATTCCCCCTATAACTAAGCAGATAAGTCTGTATTACCCTACTTAATCTCTTTAATTTCCAAGGATGTAAATTATCTTCCGGTTTATAGTTATCTGTTTCATACCCGCCTGCACGAACAGGTGAAACTGGCATATGTGACACTGTTTTTACTTCAATAAAGTGTAATTTATCCCCTTTTTTAGAAATAATATCTATTTCTCCCCATTTCCTTAGATAATTTCTCTCCACAATCTCAAAACCGCGTTTCATAAGAAACCGACAGGTCACATTTTCCCCAATATCCCCTATTTTTCTCTTTTCCGTCCTATTATCTTTCTTTTCCTCTTGTTTCATATGAAACTAAATCTTTCTTAAAACTATTTCAAACCAACTTTGTCCTCTAATATCTTGAATATTCTTATAAACCACAAAAAACTTGTATGGGCACAGTTTCTCAATATCTTCCGGCTTATAAAAGTAATAGTATTTATCATCACCTAAATTCTTTATATTCTCCTCCTTATATTCCCCATATTTGGTAGAAATATACAAAATACCCCCTTTTTTGAGAATTTTATGACATTTTTCAATGATTTCAACCATTTCTTCCTGTTTCACATGTAACATAGAGGCAAAACTAAAGATAATCCCAAAACTCTCATCTTCAAAATCAAGATTCCTCATATCTTTAACTTGAAATGTTCCATGTGAAACCTTCTTTCTGGCTAATTTAACCAACCCTAGAGAAGCATCTAGCCCAATATAGTTATTATCTCCTACTTTTGAAACAATATATTCCGCATCTTTACCATTTCCACAACCAAGCTCTAATACCCTATTTGAACCACTCTCGTTTAGCTTTATAACCCGATCAATATCTTCAAATCTAATACCGTAACTATCAAATTTATCAGCATAAAACTGGGCATTTTTATCATAAGCCTCTATTGTTTTCTTATTTTTATCTTCTTTTGGCATTTTATTATGGTGTTTCAGGTGTAACATACTTGTTTTGTTTCATGTGAAACCTTATTGGACAATAAAAGAAGGTTAAAAGTCTGTCTGTTATCAACATATCCCCATAGTTATCCACAGTTTGACCTTTTAATTAAGTTTACAGAATAAGACTTTTTAGATCTAGACTATAAACAAAAAATTAAAAGTGTGTCTAAATTTGTCCTAATAAATTTAAATGTCTTTTATAAATTTATTAGAAATTAAGTATATCACATCTTTTGCTGACAAAAAATTTGTAAAAAAAATGATTTTAAGATATGATAGAAATGTTGCGGGCATGGTTTAGTGGTAGAACAGGTCCTTGCCAAGGATCAGACGGGAGTCCGATTCTCCCTGCCCGCACTCCGAATCGTTTATTAATGATATATCCGCTCCCATAGTGAAATGGATATCACAACGGTCTTCGGAACCGTTATTGTGGGTTCGAGTCCTACTGGGAGCGCAAACAAAAAAAAATGAAATTAGAGACTTATGAGATAAAAAAATTAAGTCTACCAGAAGAAGTTATAACTGTGGTAAATACCTTGAAAAACAAGGGTTTTGAGGCATATTTGATTGGTGGTTGTGTTCGTGATTTACTTTTGAAAAGAAAACCAAAGGATTGGGATGTAACCACCGATGCCACGCCCGAAGAAATAATCTCTTTATTCAAAGATACTTTTTATGAAAACACTTACGGCACAGTGGGTGTGGTCAATGAAGAGACCAAAGATGAAACCTTGAAAGTTATTGAGGTTACCCCTTATCGATTAGAGGCTGAATATTCTGATAACCGTAGACCAGATCATGTCACTTTCAGTAAAAAATTGGAAGATGATTTGCAAAGAAGAGATTTTACTATCAACGCTATTGCTTTGGAAATAAAAGAGGATGCCAAAAATAAATTTACCGGAGAATATTTAGATTATTATAACGGACATGAAGATTTGCAGGATAAGATAATAAGAACAGTAGGGGACGCTCATGATCGTTTTACAGAAGATGGCTTGAGAATACTACGAGCAGTAAGAATCGCCACCGAAATAAGCTTTAAAATTGATAAAAATACAGAAAAAGCCATAATTGCCAACGTTTCTCTATTAAAAAACATCGCCAAAGAGAGAATCCGTGATGAATTTACTAAAATAATAATGTCTGACAATCCAATGTCTGGCCTTATTTTATGTCGTAAAATGGGACTTTTGCCTTATATTGTACCAGAAGTTGAGACAACGGTGAGTATTGAACAAAGCCGATCCCATATTTATGATGTTTTTGAGCATAGTCTGAGGTCTTTACAACATTGTGCTGACAAAAAATACACCCTAGAAATGAGATTGGCGGCTCTTTTCCATGATATAGGCAAACCGACCAGTCGAAGGAAAGATAAAGAACAAGATATTTGGACTTTTTATGGTCACGAAGTTATAGGTTCAAAAATGACGGCCCAAATTTTAGCTGAATTACGGTTTCCTAAAAAAATTATTGAAAAAGTGGCCAAATTAGTCCGCTGGCATATGTTTTTTGCTGATACTGAACAAATTTCTTTATCAGCGGTTAGACGCATAATTTCAAGTGTGGGACGAGATAATATTTGGGATTTGATGAACTTGCGTGGAGCGGACAGAATGGGTATGGGACGACCAAAAGAGAGCCCCTACCGCTTAAGAAAATATCATTCAATGGTAGAAGAAGCAATGACCGATCCGGTTTCTGTAGGAATGCTTAAAATGAATGGTCAAAAACTAATGGAGGTTACGCATGAAACACCAGGACCAAAAATAGGGTATATTTTACACGCTCTTTTGGAAGAGGTGTTGGAAAACCCCACTTTGAATACTGAAGAATATTTGAATAAAAGGACTAAAGAATTAGTTAAATTGGACGCTTTAGAGCTTGAAAAACTAGGGGAATCCGGAAAAGAAACTAAAGAAAAGGAGGAGAAAAAGAAAATTGAAGATATTAGGAAAAAATACTGGGTAAAATAAGGAAGAAAACACCGGAATGTTCTCGGAGTGATTAGGTCTGCCGTTAAACGGAGAGAATTTTCTGGTGTTTTCTGACAATAAAAAAACCACTCCGCGCGAATGTTTTCTAAGTCGGTAGAAGACAGTTGCTTGGAGCGGTTTTGAAGCCAGCTCCTTTGTTTGTAGTGGTAGCTGAACTTCACGATATGTGTGACACTGATCAGGTGTCATTTGTGCGTTAAAGAACTATTTTTTCTTCAACACAAAGACTGGAGAAAAATTTGTCTTTTATGTTGGTCTGCGTCCATTATAACTTTTCTATTGGACATCTGTAAAGGACATACCTGTGGATAACTTTTTGTATGTCCTTTATAACCTGTATTTATTCTATTATTTTAGACTTCTCAATTAATTCTTCACTTTGTTTTTCTGACATTTTCCTAGTTTAACCCTCGAGATGATTCCAAGCTACTGAACTATAGCATCATATTGACATATTATGATATTCTTGCTACACTAGTTATAGGTAGATTGATGATATTTGAAATGGCTTTAAACAGGTGTGCCAATGAACACCAGAAGGAGTGAGAGATGAACAACCAATGGTTCGCGTTCTTTCTGGGGACACCGAAGAGGGCGCTGTGGACGACGGGGGTGCTGTTCGTCATAGCGACCATCCTCGACTCGGGGTTGAGGACAAAGGTGTTGGGCGAAGTTGTCTGTCTGGTGACTGGTTTACTCCAGATCGCCATCGTGATGGACATCGCCGTTGCCATCTGGCGTTACATAACAAAAGGGTCAGCCAAAAAACCGTAAACCCTTAGAACCGGAGGAAGGACCGGTCGTGGCGAAAGCCGATGGAGAATACGATAATTTCTCCAACTTATTCAGCACAAGAAACTATTCGTGTTCTGATAGGAAAAATTTTGTCAGTTTTTTACACCTCGCTAATCACATCAGAATTAGAAGGGATATATAGTTAGTTGACTGTTTACTGTCAACAGTCAACTATAAATACCCATGATCATCAAGGAGTATCCTTGATATTTACTTCAACTCCAGCCAAACAGGGCAATGGTCCGAACCTAATATATTATCCAAAATTTGAGCGAATTTGAGGCGGGGAAGGAGATTAGGGGAGATGAAAAAATAATCCAAACGCCAACCGATATTACGATCCCGAGCAAAAGTTTTCATATCCCACCAACTATATTTTATTTCTTGCGAGTGAAGATGACGAAACGAATCCGTCCAACCGAGAGAAATTATTTTATCCAGCCAGTCTCGCTCCATTCGCAAAAAACCGGTATGATTTTCATTTTCTTTGGGCCGAGCAATATCAATTTCATTATGCGCGGTGTTTATATCCCCACAAAAAATAACTAAATAATCTTTCTTTCGTAAATTTTCAATATAATTTAAAAATTCTTTATAATATTCCATTTTGAAAGACAGACGATCTTCACCTCCACCGCCATTGGGAAAATAACAAGTGATAATAACTGTTTTATCTTCCAAAAAAAGAGCTAAAAATCTGCCCTCTTGGTCTAATTCATTTTTTCCCATTCCATCTTCAACTTTTACAATTTGATCCTTAAATTTTGATTTTATATAAATGGCAACGCCCGAATAACCCTTTTTTAATTTAGAATGATCAAAATAAGCTTGGTAACCAGCCGGATTTTTTACTTCTGCCGGCAATTGATCCGGATGAGCTTTGGTTTCTTGCAGACAAAAGATATCCGGATCTAATTCAAAAATAGAATTGAAAGTACCTTTTTTATGAAAAGCGCGCAGACCATTTACATTCCAGCTGATTAGTTTCATACAAATAGTATAACACAACCTCACCCGGCATCAGAATGCCACCCTCTCCTTAACTAATGGGAAGGTAACACAAAAAAGTTACTTCAAAAAAGTAAAAAGTTTTCCGATGACGGGGAGGGGGAGTGTTTTTCTTTCTAAAACATTTTTAATTCCAATAATCAAAAGCGCCACCATTGCCACATTCCACAATCCCTTAAACCAAGCTAAAATTGCCAGCCAAAAAGGTAAAAAATCCAAACCAAAATTTCCAATAACGACCACCAAAAGTAAAATTATCCCTTGATTAATATGATAATTTAAAAATGACGAGCGATTCTTCACCACCAACAGGGGGATAAGAAATAAAAAATAAGCAACAATACCCCACAATTTATCATGATCAATTTCGTGATTAGAATTCTCCGCCAACACTTGTTGATTTAAATTTTGTTCCATATTTGTGATTAAAACTAACAATAATAGTATACCACTAAATTTTAAAAATTTCTTTAATCCGCTCTTTAATTTTCTCCCCTTTACAATGTTTTAACATCCCCAAATAAGAATTGGTTACATGATCCAGTTTATCTTTCTCAATTCTTCCACTTTCAAACTCCATCTTCAATATTCCCAATCGTCTGAATATCCTCTTTTTTGTTCTTGTCCGTAAAACAGTGTGACTAAACAAAGAAACATAACCAAGAAAATCCGTCCCCAAATGCAATTTCCTAATTTCTACCTTATTTGGATGCAACTCTAATAATAAATTCTGCCAACAAAAGTCTCTTATCTTCTCCAAATAATAATTTAATTGCTCTTTTGACCTGTCCAAAATGACAAAATCATCACAATACCTCAAATAGTATCCGACCTTTAATTCCTTTTTTATAAACTGATCCAACTCATTCAAATAAATATTGGCAAAAAGTTGACTGGTGACATTTCCTAAGGGCAAACCCTTACCATAAGTTTTTTCAAAAGAAAAAATGATTTGCTTAATTAAATTAAATAATTTCTTATCAAAAATCTTCTCTTTAATCAAATTCAATAAAATCTCATGATTGATGGAGTCAAAAAACTTGCGGATATCGCATTTCAAAACATAACCGGAGATTCTTCCGTTTCTAGAAACCTTAGACAAAAATTTATTAAAATTTCTAACACCCAGATGCGTTCCTTTTTCTTGTCTGGAAGAATAAGAATGAAAAATAAAACTTTTATCAAAAACCGGATACAATGCTTGGTAAATTGCTTGATATAAGATCCTATCTCTAACACTGGCCTTATGAATCTCTCTTAACTTCGGATCACGGACAAAAAAGACTTGGTACGGATCTGGTTTCCAACTCTCATTTTCAAGCTGTCTGTGCAAATCAAACAAATTCTCTTCCAATTTTAGTTCAAATGTGGCAATATCTATCTTTGACCGCTTGCCCCGACAAAATTCCTTCCAAGCAGAATATAAATTACGAATATTTATTACATCATAAAAATTACAACTATGACGCCCCCCCCCCGGCACACCCCTTATTATTCATAATATTAGACTTCTTCATAGAGACCTGTATTCTATCGGATTAAGTCTGCCAAAGCGAGAAAAACTCGGTATTCATAAAACAATAGAAGATTTATGTATAGAAACATTGTCTTTAGCGATTGAAGCGGCTTTTCAAAATAAATGTTACAAAAAAGAAACTTTGGAAAAATTACGGATTAAAAATAGTGTCCTACAGAATTTATTAAGAACCGAAAATGAATTAAAAATTATTGAAGACAAAACATATTTACGAATAGCGGAACAAATTATGGAAATTTCTAAAATGAACAATGGTTGGATAAATTATTTAACACAAAAGGAACCTTAACGGTTCCTTTTGTGAGAAACTTCCAGACGGGCTCCGTAGTTGCCATTCTCGTAGTCCGAATCCTTCCGGTTAAACCTGACATTGCCGTAGTTCGGATTCCAGTTGCCGTTCGCGGTCTGGCCATCGGAGAGTCTTTTGCTGTTTTCTTTCCTTTTCACCGACAATCCTCTTTGGGATTTTCTGTGTTGTCATACGGTAAAGCATGCTTTGTGTAGAAGACAGCAAGCAATTTCTTAATATGAGCAAATTGCCATCCTTCACTAATTTTAAAATAGTAAAAAACCAACTTAACAGCTCAGTGTTATTATATAAAATAATTTAAAAATAAGAAAGAGGCGATATCTGTGTTTCAAGATATCGCCTCCTCGTTGTCTGATCCTTTCCGAAGGGATCAAGGTTGAAGGATCAAGGGAACCGGAATTGCCAGACGGGCTCCGTAGTAGCCATACTCGAAGTCCGAATCCCTCCGGTAAAACCTGACATCGCCGTAACTCGGATCCCAGTCGCCGTACGCGGTCTGGCCAACGGAGATTTCCCCGGGGAACCATGTCCAAGTCTCCGGATCCAGATACTCTCTGGTCATCTGGTGGTAGAGACCTTGGGCAATGGCATAACCCTTGAGGGGAAGCCAGAGCTTACCGGTCTTCACCAGCTTCATGGGGGACACACCCATCGTGTCCACATTCGGTCTGGGGGAGGCCTCGATGAGAAGAAGACGGGGTTCGGAAGCTTCCGATTCTTTGTACTTCATCACATCCTCTACTTCGTAAGCCTTCTTTTTGAAGTTTTTGAAGCCACCGGTGATCAGACTGTCCACCGCCTGACGATTGTTCACCTTGGGGATGAACACCGGCAGGACA
>Ga0208375_1002081_pt1 | contig 19766 bp, 18 predicted proteins | sample RifOxyD1_FD_184038 | JGI IMG/M metagenome (GOLD analysis project Ga0208375, IMG submission 184038) | Soil microbial communities from Rifle, Colorado - Rifle Oxygen_injection D1 (SPAdes) | ecosystem: Environmental > Terrestrial > Deep subsurface > Rock core/Sediment | place: Rifle, Colorado... | reverse complement strand
GATCGACCAAATCTTCGGCAGTAAAGGTGGGAGCAAACTCCTTCTCCAAAACATCGGCGTCATAAGCCCCCACGCGAAAGACTATCATGGTGCCAACGTTGCCAAAGACGGCGTCGCGCACTTCCTCGTCCATCTGCTCTATGTATTGATGAGCCATGGTCAAGTTGAGCTTATATTTGCGGGCTTCCGACAAAATATCGGCGAATGATCTATCGGCAAACGACTGAAACTCGTCCACAAAAAGATAGAACTGGGGCAGTTGGGCAAGACGAGAAGCTTTTTCGTCCGAACGTGACATGGCCGCAAGATACAACTTGGTAATAAGCATTGAGCCTAGAAGACGGGCGTTACCCTCTCCCACCCTACCTTTGGACAAGTTCACTATCATAATTTTCTTCTCATCCATAATCTGGCGAAGATCAAAACTGGACTTAGGTTGGCCGATAATATTTCTGATTAACGGATTTCCGGCAAATTGACCGATTTTGTTCTGAATAGCCGGTGTGGCTTCCTGGGTATATTTGTCCGTGTATTTGGCATATTCATCAACCCAGAAACTCTTGACCGAAACATCAGTGATATTCGCCACCACCTTATTCCGAAACTCTTTATCGGTATACATGCGATTCACCGCAAGCAGTGTCGCGCCTGGATATTCAAGCAGGGCCAAAAGAGTGTTCTGTAATATGTAGGCCATGCGAGCCGACCATGCATCCTCCCAGATTTTCTCAAAAACCGACATCAGACCATTGACTACCAGATGCCGCTTGTTTACCCCAACGTCTTCCATAATATTGAAAGACACTGGATATTCCATATCAAAAGGAGCGAAGTAGAGCACATCCCTAATACGTTCTTCCGGCACATACTCAAGAAGTTTCTCCGCCGTACCACCGTGAGGATCAATAAAAGCCAAACCGTTGCCGTTCTGAATATCTTGAATGGCCATGTTCTCAAGAAGAGTGGATTTCCCCATGCCGGTTTTGCCGATGACGTAGATGTGTTTGGAGCGATCGTCGGCCTTAATACCAAAAGGCTTGCGCTCATGGCGCGCGTCTGTCTCGGCAAAATACGTTACTTTGCTTGAGTCATCCATTCAGCTCATTATACCCCACTTCGCCAAGGCTACGAGGAGGCCAAGCAATAAAAGGCGAACTATTCTAGTAAAAGCGCTTCTTTTGTGTATTGATTGCTAGCACTCCATAACATCCAACTATTCAAACCGACATCGTAGGTTGCTTTAATTTGCGCTTGTACTTTATCGGGTCCATAAGTGGCGCCAAGATTAAAATCTTGTAACCATGGCCGCATTTTCGACGGTGTTGTTGAGGCAAGGCCTTGCAGGAGGTTCCAGACCATTTCTCTTTTGACTGCACTTAGCATAGCAATTTTCACTACTTCATACGGATGTTCAGCGGGATTGGCAAAACCATTCCAAGTGAACGGATAATGGGAAGGGTAAACCATCGGGGAAACATAGTCAAAATATGGCAGGGCGAGTTCAAGTACTTGGCCAATGTTCATATCATGTTCCGCAGTAGTAGTCATGCCAAAAAGATCCACGGAAAGTTTGGCCCCCGTATCCTTGAGATTGTTATAGAGATATTCAAAAAAATTCTTGAGCATCTCTGGTTTGGTAGTGGTACCAACCATCCAAGTATATTTAGTATCTCGCATATTACCATCAGACGGATACCGGACGTAATCGTAATTAATTTCGTCAAATCCGATTCCGTAGGCTTCTTTGGACAGCGCCACGATATAATCCCAATACGGAGTCGCTCCCACGTCTATGAAAGAAAGGCCTTTGTAATCTTTCCACACTTCCCCATCACTTTTCTTTTTAACCGCAAGTTCTGGAAAAAGTTTAGTATAGGAAGGATCCTGGAACACTGAGACCCGGCCGATAACATAGATGCCAGATTGATGGAGTGTTCGAATAAATTCTTGCATATCCTCAACTATGCAGCCACGATGAGTACCGGTTTTAGGAAATTCATTTGGAATTGAAACTACTCCTGTGTAGTCTTTGATATCTATGACAACCGCGTTAAGTTCAGTTTCTTCTATAAGTTTTTGAAAATTATCTCTCCAACCGGATTCAGCCGCCACACAGGCGGTCATATAAATCGCTTTCAGAGGTTCGGGGGTCGCCAAGTGACTAATCAAAACAGTCTGGACGGTCGCTACTTGAGATTGTTCTCGCACAACTACCGGCGCCACATAAGTAGATTCCAGAAGTGATGGCAACAGCACGAACGAAACTAAAACAACAAAACTTATCGCGACGATTGGTGTGAGGATTTTCTTAAACCAAAACATGGTCTAGGAAATTTCTTCCTGAATAGCTTGTTGTTTCAGAGTTTCTCTTTGCGCCTCTATTTCGGCCTCTCGACGTCTATGAATTTGACGTTTTTGAGCCTTGGCTTTCAGAGAAAGACGTTTGTCTATGGTCGTCCAAATTGAAAGCAAGATGATGGAGAGACCTGCCACCACTTGGAAAAATGATTCCCAAAGACGAGGAAAACCAAGAATGGGCAGAAGCGCTATTATTAAACCCAGCGTTACGATGATCCTATTTTTGGGCATATTTTACTTACTCTTATTGATATTATACACGCTTTTTAATATCTCTACATCTTTACCGCTTGAACGCAGAAGTTCAATATTTTTCTTTTCCATGCTTTTCAGTACAGAAACCCCGCTGGAATCAGCCACCATCTTTCTATATATTTCTCTAAGCGCGGCAAAATCTTTTATAAAACAACGTCCACCGGCCCCTCTGCCGCTTTTATGAACAGGAGAAGCATATCTCGTCGGTATAAATGGATCCACCTTAATTGCCTCTTCAATATTTTTCCAATTTGCCCCCATTTTTTGCGAGAGACCATACATTAAATTAAAAAATATAATCTGCGTATAGCCGCTGCAATTATGTGAGTATTTGATAATCTCCGCCTCAATACTCTTCACGGTGAAATTTTTCGGCGCTTTTGGCAAAATAGAGTGGATAAGTTTTGCCGCTTTTTTGTATTCCGATGTTTCCTTGGTTGTACCAACGATATTTACGAATGGATGTGAAGCATCATGTCTCGCAGTCGCTTCGCTTAGAAACTCCGGAGAATTTAAAACAATAATACGAGGAAATTCTTCCTGAATTTTTTCAGTCAGCCCCGGTAATATGGTTGACTTCAAAACCGCGACTTTACCAACCCCGACCAGAGGCAAGACCTTTCGAATAATACTTGAGTTATATCCCTTTGGAGTAGTTGGAGTGGGTACTGCGACAAACACAACATCGCAACCTTTTATGGCATCTTTATTTTTATTATATGGTTTTTCTTTCGCGTAACGGACAACATGATATCCGCGCGCTTCAAAATCATCGGCATAATTTTTACCGACGTAACCTTGCCCGATAAATCCAACCTTCATTTTTTTCATTAGTGCGCGCACTAGGGGTCGAACCTAGGACCTTTCGAGTATCAGTCGAATGCTCTACCAACTGAGCTATGCGCGCGCCAATTTCGTTTACGAAATTGAGCGTCCCGCCGTAGCTTTAGCGTAGGCGGACTGCAGACCACAATATCAAAAATACGCTTCTCAAACAAACGAAAGGGCCCAGCAGTGTATGTCCTGCCAGGCCCCAAAAGTCGTCCTGATCACCTACGATCCTGGACATATCAGAGAGTATCCTTTTTCGTAACGCTCTCTGACTAATTCCAGCGGTATTCTTTTCCCGCTAGAATCCACTGCACACACTTTCTCTCCAGTCACTGGAGAGAAATACACTTTAGGCAGAGTTGCATAATCGTGGACTGCAAACATAACAAACACTGCCACGATAATGCCCAAGACCCACGTAATCTTTTCGTTCATTTCTTGGCACCCCTTTCAATTTTTGAGCTATCTACCTTTCATTCTATCACACTACTACCCAAAAAGTCAATGAGCACCAAAAAAGACCGCCATATAGGGGTCTTTTTTGTATCGTTCTCTATTTTGTTCCGTTTTATCTCGCCAAAGCTCTACAGAGCGTAGGCGGATAGGGTCTTTCCCCAAGCAGATCGATTTAGGGACTACGACCATCGTCCATTCCGACATTATATCGAAACATCAACACTATAAGCTGTCTCTATTCGAGACAACGATTTCAAATTGAATTACTCCACGAGCAGCTTCCGCTACCCGTGCCTTGTTACGACTTAGTCCTTGTCATTGAGTTTACCGTAGGGCACGTCAGACGTGCATTTTGAGTACTCCCAACTTCCCTGACTTGACGGGCGGTATTTTGTGTTGTACAGTATTGCTACTCTACTCCCAAACATCACGGGGCAAGCGGTTTTCCCGCACCCTCGCGATTTCCATAGATTCGCGCTTTTTTGCCAAGAGCGCGCATTTCGCTTCGAATTTCTGTAATCTTCTCCAAACCCCCCGGCTTAAGATGTTGTTTATTCAAAACAATTGTGACAATAGTTTTGAATCTGTTGTACATCGCACCCTTTTTGGCTTGAGGAGGATACTTATCGAGAAATGGAAAGAGGTAATCTCTTAAATCTTTGTTGCTGGTAATTTTATATTTAGCATGAGGGAACCATCCATATCGCTCATAAGAACAATCGAATATTTTCCCACAACCGATGGTGACGAGAATGCGCTCCAGGATTTCTTGATCATCTTTACGAAGCTCAATCTCGAATTCAGGTCTGACATCAAAACCATTTTTAGTGGTTTTGTGCTTTCCGATACTAATCGAAAAGGACCCTTCTCCATCTATAAAACCGACAACATAGTGAGGATTTAACTTCTCTCTATGAATTTGTTCCTTCCCAATCGGACCACTTAAAAGCGGATTGCGCTCAAAAGGTAGCCTCTTGGTACTACGAACTCTGCTGACTTCTTGCATACCATCAGTATATCATTACTAACATACTTTCTCGTTGTGTACAACACATCGAGGAAATGCAAGATCTCCCACGGTAACCGAATACACATTTTATCTCCATCTCGATGCCACGTTACGCAAAACGATTTTTTATAGAAGGCTTCTCCATGTACTCGCAGGATGACCTTCGTTTTGCGCCATTGCTGGCATTCAAGCTACAGATTGCTACTTTACCCCTTCAATCCGACACCTCACGGCATCGGATCTGGTATTTCACTTCCAAGCGCTATAAATCACTTGGGTTGGACTCTCACCAACTAGCATACTCGATCGCATGGCGACCCGAGTACAAGACTTGAGAACGTATTCACCGCGGTATAGCTGACCCGCGATTACTAGCAATTCCGGCTTCAAGGGGTCGAGTTGCAGCCCCCTATCCGAACTGGCGCCGCTTTTCTTAGGATTGGCTCGGGATTACTCCGTCGCAACCTGTTGTAGCGGCGATTGTATTATGCGTGTAGCCCAGGGTATCAAGGGACATGCTGACCTGGCGTCATCCTCGCCTTCCTCCCCCTCTCCAGTTTTGCAGTTTTGGAAATTTCCAAAACTGGAGAGGGGGCAGTCTCGCCAGACACTTGTAACTGGCAACGAGGGTTGCGTTCGTTACCCCACTTAAGGGAACAATTCAAATCACGAACTGACGACGGCCATGCATCACCTGTCTAACTGTCCTTGCGGACCCCCGACGTTTCTGTCGGGGTTCACCTAGATTTCTAACCCTGGTAAGGTTCTTCGTTCAACATCGAATTAAACCGCATAATCCACTGCTTGTGCAAGTCCCCGTCTATTCCTTTGAGTTTTAGCCTTGCGGCCGTACTACCCAGGCGGATCACTTAACGCGTTAGCTTCGCCTCTCAGAGGGTTGATACTCCGAAAAGCTAGTGATCATCGTTTAGGGCGTGGACTACCGGGGTATCTAATCCCGTTCGCTACCCACGCTTTCGTGTTTCAGCGTCAGAAATGCGCCAGTGAATTGCCTTCGCTTTCGGTGTTCCCCATGATATCAACGGATTTCACCCCTACTCCATGAGTTCCATTCACCTCTCGCACCCTCAAGTTTGGCCGTTTCCTCCGCAGGTCTCGGGTTGAGCCCGAGATTTTGACAGAAGACTAACCATACCGCCTACACACCCTTTACGCCCAATGATTCCGGATAACGCTTGGGGTACTCGTATTACCGCTGCTGCTGGCACGAGTTTAGCAACCCCTTATTCATGAAGTACTATCAATACCCCGATAAATCGGGATACTTTCTCCTCCATAAAAGATGTTTACGTCCCTAGGGACTTCATCCATCACGCGGCGTCGCTCCGTCAGACTTTCGTCCATTGCGGAAGATTCTCGGCTGCAGCCACCCGTAGGTGTATGGGCCGTGTCTCAGTCCCATCGGTGGGGGTCACCCTCTCAGGTCCCCTAAGCGTCATTGCCTTGGTAGGCCATTACCCTACCAACTAGCTGATACTTCGCAGGCCCTTTTCTAAGCGAATTGCTTCTTTAATCCTCACCCCGTAAAACGGGGCGGGGATATTATCAAGTATTAGTTTATCTTTCGACAAATTATTCTCGACTTAGAAGTAGGTTCCTACGTGTTACTACCTCGTCTGCCACTGTCCACGATAAATTTCTTGCGAAATTTATCGGGACCGTTTGACTTGCATGCCTTATCCACGCCGCCAGCGTTCATCCTGAGCTAGGATCAAACTCTTAATATAATTAACCCGGCCTCCGCATAAAGCTTCGGCGAGGCAAACGGAACAAAAGAGAAAACGATATGTATTCTTTTTGTTCGTAACGATCCTATAGAATCAGACTGAACTTACTGTGTTCTCATCCCGTACGAAGTAAGAAATCTGAAGATTTCTGCCGAAACATAAGTTTCGGACTTCGTACGGGACTCATAATTCATTCAACTTTGAAAGAACTTCCGCCTCAACCGCGGATTTATTCGTAGTTAAGACGTGAGAGTAAGTATACTCATAATAATTTCCATTGCAAGCCCCTAATTTTTCTGCCATTTATAGAAAGTCACAAGCAAAGGAGACGCTAGAAAGATTGAGGAATAAGTACCAGCGATGATGCCTATAATAAGAAGGAGGGCGAAATCTTTGGTGGCTGTAGAACCCACTAGATATAAAGCTAACAAGGTAATAAAAATAGTAAGAGAAGTATTGATAGAACGACCGATGGTTTGTGTGATAGATTTCCCTACTGTAATCTCGAAATCTTCGTGTGCATCTGTCTCTTTATTGATACGTAAATTTTCACGCACACGATCAAAAACCACAATAGTATCGTGCACCGAATAACCGAGTATTGCCAGCAATCCTGTTACAAAAAGCAAGTCAATCTCTACCCCCCAAAAGTACCCCAATACCACAAAAATTCCCGTAGGAAGAACCACATCGTGTGCTAACGCTAGGATAGTGGCTAGGCCATATTTCCACGATGAAACAGGTTCAGAAACCTTACGGAAAGCAAAAGTGATAAAGAGTAAAATCATCAATATCACCACTACCACTGCTTTCATGGCCTTTGACTTTAATTCCGCTCCGGCAATAGGTCCGATAGTATTTTGTCTTTCCACAACTGGAAGCCCGATGTTTTCAATGAGCGCGCGTCCCTCATCAGTAGTTAATTCTCTGGTGCGAATTATGTAGTTTGAAGCGCCAGACGGACGAATTGAGAAGCCGCCCAGCTTAAGACTCGAGATTTTTTTCTCAATTTCTGCTTGTTCCGGTCTTTCCGCAAATTTCACTTCTGTTAGTGTCCCTCCATTGAAATCAATTGAGGCATTGAAACCATATGCAAACATCGCCCAAACAGATAGAACGAGCAATGCGCCGGAGAAAATAAAGAATGTTTTTCTGTAGCGTATTACAGACATATTATTTCTGGAAACCATTACTGAATAAAAATCTTTTAACTCGCGTATCTGTGGTTGGAACTATGACAAAAAGAAAGGTGCGACTCACAGTGATAGCGGTGAACATGCTGATGATAACTCCAATGCCGAGAGTCAGAGCAAAACCCTTAACTGCTGACGTGCCTAACCAGAAGAGAACAATGGCAGTGATAATCGAAGAAATATTTGAATCACGAATAGACAACCAAGCTCTGCTAAAGCCCTCGTGCAAGGCCTCTGAAATACTTTTATTTTTCTTAAGTTCTTCCTTCATACGTTCGAAAATTAACACGTTGGCGTCTACCGCCATACCAATAGAAAGAATGAAACCGGCCAAACCCGCCGCCGAAAGGGTAACGGGAATAAGTTTGAAAATGACAAGTGAGAGAATAATGTAAAACACAAGAGCCACTACCGAGATTAATCCCGGCAAACGATACCAGAAGATCAGAAAAAGTGAGAGTATAACAAGGCCGACAATACCGGCGCGCACTCCGGAGTTTAACGCGATCTCTCCAAGGGTCGCCCCCATAGTTTGGCTGGTAGCAAGCGTGATGGGTACTGGTAGAGCTCCATAATTTAAATTACGTACCAAGTTTTTCGCCTCCTCGGGCGTGAAGGAGCCGGTGATCTGCGCCTTTCCATTGCTAATCTCGTCCACGATAACAGGAGTCGACAATATTGCGCCATCAAGCAAGATGGCCAGGATCTCACCCTTATGTTCGCGGGTAATTTGGGCAAAAAGCTCGCCACCATCCTTATTAAACTCAAGCCCGATCACTGCCGCACCAGTAGTTGGATTAAATTCGACTCTAGCCCGAGATAAATAACGACCAGAGAGACCGGTAGTTACAAATAATTTATCGGGAGATGCATTCGGATTAGTTTTCAAAATTTCTTCCACATCTGGATGAGCCAAACGAAACTCAAGAACAGGTGTCCGTCCGATAAGCTCAATCGCCCGATCAATATCCGTGATACCGGGTAGGCCCACTATCAGGCGCTCGTCTCTGTTGCCGGAGACCAGACCGGCGCTTTCAGTCTGGACCAACGGTTCAGACACGCCAAAAATATTAATCCTTCGTTCAATGACTTCTTTAAGAGTAGCCATGGCGCTGTCTACGTCTTCGATACGAGAAGTGTCGGCCCGATAAACAAGTTCGGTACCGCCGACTAAATCGAGACCGAAACTAAACGGAAACCTGGTACCCTCTCGCTCGCTCCAAACAAGAAAAGTCCCCAAAAGCAAAAAAAATAGCAATAGCGCTATTGACCAGATTAAGTATTTGCGCATTGAGGCATTATACGACAAATTTAACGACCGGCAATAGAGACTAAAATTTTAAGCGTTCGCAAGGCAATTTTAATATCCAAAAGAAATGAGCGATTTTTGATGTAATATAAATCATAAGAAAGTTTGTTAGTGGTCTCGAAAGTATCCACACCATGATGCGGATGTTCTTCTTGATAAATTTGCGCCCAACCGGATAATCCCGGTTTAATCAGATGGCGGACGTTATAATATGGAATCTCGTCAGTATAATGCTTGACTGCTTCCGGAAACTCCGGTCGCGGTCCGATGAGTGAGATATCGCCCTTCAAGACATTCCATAATTGAGGGAACTCATCAAGCCGGGTTTTCCTAAGAAAACTGCCAACTGCTGTTACTTTATTTACCAGGCCCTTACTCTGCCAATCACCATTATCATTAAAAATCATCGTTCGAAATTTTAGGATACGAATAATATGATTATTGCGCCCAACACGATCTTGATAAGTAAATATTGGCCCGCCGTCATCGAGCCTTACCGCGATGAAAACAAAGGGATACAAGAGGATGGGAATCAAAAGTAGTGGAATAGATATGACGATATCCATCAGACGTTTCAGTGCGTCATACCCCCAACGAGATCGGGTTGAGATATTTTCCAAAAACCAATTATATCTTAAAAGTGAGATAGGCATTCTATCGAAGATATCCTCATAAATTTTGTGCATGTCGATAAAACTGATTTTGGAAAAGATCAGATTGTAAAGATGGGGCAAGACCGGTTCCACATTCTTGTCGGCAAGATCGATGGCCACAACCGACACATCTTCCGAATAAATGTTAGAAACGATTTCATCCCAGAAACCTTTTTCGTCGGCGCGGTTAAGATCAACCGAGGAGACAAATTTCAGATTATAGATTGGATTATTATTAACCTCTTCGAGAAGTTTCTTCATTTCGTCTCCGGAACCGATCAGAATAGCATTGTCCGGATGACCGCGACTGATTCTAAAATAACCATACATTCTCCAAGAGAGAACGAGAACAAAAGATACCAAAAGATAGATAAACAGAATGGTTTTAGGAGTAATGCCAAAAAATGGTATAAAGTAAAAGAAAACTACGGCCAATGTCGAGTTTATAATTTGGGTACTGGCAAGCGCACTTGGCAATTTTGATTTCAGAATGACAGTGTGTTTCTCATATAAGCCCGCTATATAGAAAACTAGAATCCAAAGAGCAAAAAGTAAACTGAATGGCAACAAGTGTGTTAGCAATAAGTCCTTGGATGGCACTTCCAAACCTCTAATCAAGAGAGACAACCAAAGCGCCGCTACAAAAGAGCTAAGATCGCCTAAGAAAAGGACGAGGGGCTCTTTCCTATTGAGCAAACTCATAGGCGTGCATTATACAACGAAACCCTTATAATGGCCATATCTAATGAAAATCCTTTACGGCATTACCAAATCAAATTTTGGGGGCGCGCAACGTTATGTATTTGACCTAGCCAAAGCCGCCCAAGAGCATGAACACGATGTGTCAGTGCTTTGTGGTGGTGATGGTCTCCTCGCCTCAAAACTAAAAGCGAAAAATATCAATGTTATAACTCTTGACAAACTCGAGCGCGATATTTCTATAACCAAAGAAATTTCTTCTTTCTTTCAGATTTTGAAATTTTTGAGGGAAGAAAAGCCGGACATTTTTCATATCAACAGCTCTAAAATGGGCGGACTGGGTGGATTAGCAGGACGATTGACTGGTGTAAAAAAAATCATTTTTACCAACCATGGATGGGCATTCAATGAACCGAGGCCAAACTGGCAGAAAATTTTAATAAAATTTTTTGCATGGATTACGATATTATTGTCACATAAAACTATTTGCGTATCAGAAAAGACAAAAGAGCAAATCGCACACTGGCCTTTTGTCAAAAATAAGCTGACAGTAATTTATAATGGAATATCAAAGTTTAATCTTGATTCAAATGAGAACAAGTTGCTCACTGTTGGTACAATTTCGGAATTGCATAGGATCAAGGGTTTGGACATATTACTGAAGGCTTGGAGCAAATTTATCAGGAAGCATCCGGCTAAACTCTTTATAGTTGGTGAGGGTGGGGAAAGGAAAAATCTCGAAAATATGGCTTATAATCTTGGTATTTCTGGTTCTGTCGATTTCAAAGGATTCGTAAGTGACGCCCGATCTTTTTTATCCCATTTCGATATATTTGTCTTAGCTTCTCGTTCTGAAAATCTGCCATACGCAATCCTCGAAGCCGGACTGGCAGGATTACCAGTCGTGGCTACTTCTGTTGGCGGTATTCCGGAAATTATCGAGAGCGGTATAAATGGCGTTCTTGTGCCGCCCGAGGATTCAGAGGCGCTCTTTTCTACACTCATACTTTTGGCAGAAGATAATGCTTTGAGACAACGCCTCGGCATAAATTTGAAAGCATCAATTCAAGAAAACTTTTCATTTGAAAAAATGGTGAAAAAAACTCTTGCGCTATATCGAAACTAGTCCCCAATCAAGCTTCCGCATTTAACTCATACTGTAGCGAATTATAAATATATTGATGATTTAAATATAAAGCAAGCAAACCCCGATCCGCTAGACAAGCTGGACAGATCGGGGTAAATAATCCGAGTGGAGGAAGATCAGACATATCATAGGTTAAGTGTGGCAAGTACGAGACCTTCCAATATGCGTATCTTGGTGAATTTCCCGATATGCGAGGTAAGGATATTTTTGGTACCCAGTATCACCCAAAACCCATTTTAATTCGGCAATCACAACCTCCATCATAGGAATAATGGTTCTGCAATCTTCCGCGTTAAAATAGAAATTTTCTAATCTTTTCTTCAATTGCTCTATCCTCTTATTTATTTCGTCTTCGTTTTGCATATTAAACTCCCTTCTATAAAGTAGCGCCGGATTCTGACCGGACTTTCTGACATATAGCCAAGTTTTTCTTTTTCACCCACAACATTAACCCTAATTAACATAAAGTCAAGAATTCCCTCAAATTTATTTCGGAGTAAATAAATAAAGATTTTAAAATCTAAGTTCTTGGTGTTAGCAAGTGTTAGCAAGAACCGTTCTTGCTAAATCGTCCAGCAAAATAATTTTCTACAAAACCTTGGAACGATTGGGAATTTTGAAAATAATCTGGAAAGTTTTCTGGATTGATTATGTTCTTCTCTATCCTATTCCCACCGATATAGTCGAGGTAACTAGAGTATCGGTATGATTCGAGAAATTTTTTCATATCAATTGATGATTTATTAATCTGATCCTCCCACTGAGGAAATCCTATTTTCAGAGGATTAATATGAATATATCCAAATAAATGGCTCATATAGTTATCATCGACCCCAATCAATTTTGATTTGAATAATCCACCGAAAAGAGCTCCCATTCTTTGATATTTAATATTGAAAAACATGGAGTAGCCTACACCCAGCTTTCTCATAAATTTAGTGATCCCTCCGTCAACTTCTTGCCTAAATAAAAAGTGAAAGTGATTTGTCATTAGACACCATGCGCCAATTGAAACAAGTGGTTCGCCTCTATCAAAACCTAAAACTTCACTAAACGTCTTATGTTGATTATTTAAGATGTTACCCAATCGAAAAGACTCATCTGAGTTCGCAAGACATAAAAGCATTATAAATCGCTCGTAATCTTTCTTTGATTTAAAAATTACTCGCTTGTCTATGCCACGATTATAAATGTGATAATACTCACCCGTAATAAATGGGTCTTTGCGAAACATTCTGATAATGTAGCAAAAATCGAATTCTTTAGCAAGAACGGTTCTTGCTAAACTTGCTAAACTATAACCTCGGACCCTGAGAGTGGCGCTTCATACTGCTAAGCACACCGAGAGCAAACCATTCGGTGACTAAATGCGAACCGCCGTAACTCATGAATGGAAAAGTGATGCCCGTAACCGGCAGAACGCCCATATTCATACCAGCGTGGATAGCGATATGAACGAAAAACAAAATGACAATGCCTAAGCCAAAAAAAGTTTCGAAATTGGTGGCTGCCGATTCGGCATTATTTGTAATCCTTATAAGCAAAAAAAGATAAAGAGCGAAAAGAATCATTGTTCCGACAAATCCCCACTCTTCGGCAAAGGCGGCAAAAATAAAATCCGTCTCGTATTCCGGCAGAAATCGTAATTTTGACTGACTACCTTGACCGATACCCTTGCCGAACACTTCACCAGAACCAACCGCGATGGTTGACTGATAAGCATTATAACCAACACCTCTAACATCCGCGAGCGGATGGATGAAAGATACAATGCGCGCCTTTTGATATGGAGCAAAAACTGATGTCCAAAGAATGACCGAAGTCAATATTCCCAAAATTATCACGAAGGATAAATGTTTTTTCGAAATGCCAGAAACTAGCACCATACCAAGCCAAATACCGAGTATGACCATGGATCCTCCAAAATCCGGCTGTAAAAACACCGGTATAAAAATAATAAATGCGTACATACCCGACACTAGAATATGTCTTATGTGTTTTATCTCAATATGTCTACGGGAAAAATATTTGGAGAGCATCAAGATAATTACTAATTTAGCTGGATCTGAAGGTTGAAAGGCAAAGGTTCCGAATTGGAACCAACTCTGCGCCCCTCTAGTCATTTCACCGGTCAACAGCAGGATAAGAAGCGCCAAAAAAGTGACCGCAAAAATGAAGACAAGAACTTTGGTCCGGCGCAAAAAGCGCCAGTCCACGATGGCTGCCATAAAAAATACAATAACCGAAATTAGAAGCCAAATACCTTGACGGAAGAAAAAATAATTTTCGCCAGTAAAAAAATTCATGGTCACTAGTCCAGCCAAGGAAAGAAGAATCGCCGGTGCAAATAGATACCAATCAACATGAAGTCTGTCTCCAAGTCTGGTCATGGACTCAGTCATTTCAGAAAACTTTTATTTGGAAAGATTCGCATATAAATATCTATTACAGCCGGGTCCTTCCTACATATTTTGATCGCGATCTGATTGTAAATACTATTAAGCTCTTCTACCGAAGGAGCAAAATAAGTGTCAGCAGTAGTGGTTGAAAGCATCCTCAATAGATTCCTGTTTACATCCTTACCAAGACCAATGGTATAAATACTGATGCCGTCTTGCTTGGCAAGTCCTGCGGATTCTAGAGCGTAAGTTTCAGGATAATTTCCAATTCCGGCTTTGATTGGCAAATTTGGCACCCCGTCCGTCAGAAGCACTAGAGCCTTGTCAGCATCCTTTCGATGTCGGGTTGAATTCAATTCTTCTCTGGCGGCTAAAATACCAGTACCGATGTTTGTATTTTGCACACTGGTTGTAGCAATGGAGATATTGTTTATCGCGCGCTTGATAATCTCGAGGCCGGCGTCAAGAGTGGCGTCAATAGGGCTAGTCGCTTCATTGGCAAAAGATACCAAAGAATATAGGGTATTGCCTTTCAATTGATCGGTAAAATAACGAGCGGCACTTTTCACGTCGGTTAGAGGTTGCGGCGGATTGGTTCCCAAAAACATCATACTGCCGGAACGATCCATAACCAAAGCGACATCCACCGGACGACCACAGATATCTTCTTTAATCTTAAAGGGCGCCGGCCAATTAAAGGTAATCGGCGCCGAGTCTCCGCCAGAAAGTTTTTCCACAAAAGTTTTTGAAGCGGCGATGAGATTACCATCTTCTCCCGACACAAGAGCCGTAAGTTCAACGTTGGAGACGTGATTCAGCGAATCATTTACAAGTAAAGCGCTGACTCTCGGCTTCGTATCCTCTCTGGTAAGAAAAATACTTCTCGCTTCCACACCCTTAACTATTTGAGTATTTTTCTGCCAGACAAACGTGCCTGTGTGCCATTCGAGTGTGGCACGATCGAGTCGTCGCCCTACCATATCTATCGGACCTTCAAATACAACAAAAGTTCCACTGTTGGGAACAAAGGTCTCTGATTCTATACTGCGTATAGGTGTCGGGGATGATTTTTCAAAAAGCTTGAGAGTATAACGCGCGTGAAGAATCTCGGCGGCGATATTAGGGTTCTCCACTACTGCTGCTACGCCGTAGATACTTGGTCCAAATTCAAACACCCGCGGATCACCTTTGGGAATAAGCGGCAATGATTGAGCAGTACATAATAACTGGCATGAACCACCACAATCTACACCTGTCTCATCACCGTTTTGTTTGAGATCATTACAAGTTGGCGCTTGATAAAACAGGAAAAAACCCGGCACCCCAATCAGGACGACCAAGGCAAAAGTAACGATGGCCAAAATGATTCTCTTGCGCTGAATAGCCCATTGGTTCATGAGGTATAGTGTATCAAATACTTTGTTCTGGCGGCTACCTACTTTCCCCTTGCGAGTATCATCGGCACTACAGAGCTTAACTTCCGTGTTCGGAATGAGAACGGGTGTAACCTCTGCGTCGAGCCACCAAAACAAAAAATTCGATTGACTAAGACCCTGCCGAAGCAAGGTTTTATATTGATTTCATTTAGCAGGACAGAATTATTAGTGAAGCGATTTTCATGTTTCCTAATAGAATTCGAGCAATTAGTACGCCTCGGCTCAACACCTTACGATGCTTACACCTAGCGCCTATCAACCTAGTCATCTCCTAGGGCTCTCTCATCCCGTTTGACGGGACAACGATTCCTAATCTTGGGGTTGGCTTCATTCTTAGATGCTTTCAGAATTTATCCATTCCCGACTTAGCTACCCTGCGGTGCCCTTGGCAGGACAGCAGGCACACCAGAGGTCGGTTCAACTCGGTCCTCTCGTCGCGTAATTCCCCTATCGCTAGGAGCGCAGACTATATCTTCATCCTTCGACAAGTCTAAGGTATAAACCCTTAACTTGGATAGGATGTTGGCGTATTACCCATGCAAACCGTCATTTTCAAAGAAATGATTCGCTTATGCACAAGTCTGTCCCGACAGCATGTCGGAACAAGTCGTTACGGGGTCAAACCCAACATCTCTAACAACTCGTTTTTAGATCGTTTTTTCTTAGTAGCATAATTCTCTTTTTGAATTACTAAGATAAGGTTTACTAAAACAAGTAGTTGCTTATTTGTGAGCCGTCTGCGTTTGGCATTAGAGAGAATCTCGCAAGCACTGCACAAAGCAGTAGCTTGAATTTTCTTAAAACGAATATAGGGCAGAAGTGTTTTGAGTATATCTCGCACTTGTGCATATCCGTTTATTCTTAGTTCAGTCATTCCATCATTTCTTCTGGAAATATAACCAGTGCCAAGAATTTCTCTAATCCACGTTAACGGTTTTTCATGCCGAGTGTCTTGATAGAAGCAGATGGTCGGCATAAAACGCCTTTTGAGCGCACCGTCCTTACGCTTCTTGATCTGGAGCATTAAGCTTCCATCTCCATCAAGAAACCCGGCAATATAAGCAAGATGATTGGATTGACTTCCCACGGTATTGTCTTGTATTTTTCTGGTCCTCAAGTAAGTTTACACTTACCATTGTACCACTGCCTACGGACTAGGCCGGCAGTAGTTATCAACAGACCAAACTTCCACAAGATTTCACCGTTATAGCCACTTTGTCATCACAGATTACTCCGTGAAGTAGCAAAATTTACTAGAGTCAAATCCCCTCAAGAATCGAACGCCTGCAGTAGATAGGAGTCCAACCTGTCTCACGCTTGTTTCCACTTATTACTAAGTGCAATGGACTATATATTCATCTCAAAGAGATGTTCAGCATATAGTCTCTACGGGTACTAAATCTCAAGAATTTTCTAATTGGGAGAGTTCCGTCTGTGCACTTTGCAATTCACCTCGAACTCGATCAAGATCTTTTTGTGCTTGGCCAAGTTCTTCTATTGCCTTCCCTGTTTCAGAAGGGGTATCGAAGATTCGCTGAATTCCAGCGAATTCTGTTTCCAATTCTCCGATCCGTGCCCTTAATATTTCCGCTCCATTTTTAGGTATATCTTCCATATTTCTTAAGATTAATTTTCCCTCGGTATAGCCCTATTGTAACATGTATCACAATAGGATTCCACCGATATCAGCTGACTGAGCACCTCGAGATCACTATCAAGGGCCGCCGTGATTAAGGTTAGTTCACCTTTTTGTATCTTTCAATAAACGAAAATTTTAACAGTTCGATTGATTCAGACTGTTCAATTCACGATTTTTCGTGCTCTGAACGGTCTGACGTTTTTATTCCATTATTACTAATGGTACTGACTATACCTTTTTCAAGATTCTCCTATCCTGAAACTGACGTGTTAGCCCCAACTAAAGTTGCAGGCTCTGCCCTCTTTCTAGAGAGCAAGTCGATACGGGGATTGCCAATCTTATAAGACATTGCTTTTGGTATGTATGGAGTAATCGTATCTATGAATCTTTGATAATCAAAGGACCCGATAGCGATTTTCCACTGATGCCTATCTTTAAACCAAACCGCAAGCATTACATCAGTGAAGATGGGTAGAATTTCTTTTGGGAAAATTTTCCTACCATTTTTATAGAAGATTTCGTGTATTATTCCAAAATTTTTTAATGTTTTAGTGTGGAAAAACCAGGATACCTCATTAAGATTTCTTTTCTCATTTCGCCACTTAATTTTGTATGGTTCCCGAGAAACTAAATCTTTGAGCATTTGGTATTTCCAATACACATAATCTTTCTGTTTTTCTCCATGATGTACTCTGAATCGAGCTGTATAACTTGCTCGTATTCCTTGCGATCGGCATTCAAGCCGAGCATCACCAAGCAATGACCCTATAATCACATCGAGTTGATGTGATGGAAATGCAGATTGCAATCTTCCCACGATATCATCCATTACTTATCATTTTAACATAATAAGCATTCGGACTTCACCGTTATGAGTCAGTTTATTTTGCTTCTCTTATTTAACCTCGTAGAACGTCTTAAAGCTGGGCTCATGAATCCTTACCCAGCTCGCGTAACTTTTTAAATGGCGAACAGCCATACCCTTGGAAGCTTCTCCACCTCCGGGATAAGTTGAGCCGACATCGAGGTGCCGAACTGCGCCGTCGCTATGGACGCTTAGGCGCAACCAGCCTGTTATCCCCGGGGTAGCTTTTATCCGATAATCTTCCACCGCATCTAACGCGTATGGTCGGTTCACTATGCTCTGCTTTCGCATCTGTTTGGCATGTACGCCTCACAGTTAAGCTGGCTTATGCCATTACACTATCGGCACGGTTTCCATTCGCGCCTAGCCAACCTTTAGACTCCTCCGTTACTTTTTAGGAGGATAGCGCCCCACTAAAACTGCCCGCCAGATACTGTCTCTCGCCGTTTTTGCCGTCGAGGTTAGAATTTACAATCTAGAAGAATGGTATTTCACTGACGACTCCATCCCGACCGAAATCGGGACTTCAAAGTCTCCCATCTATGCTACGCATCGTGACCGTAAACTCAATATCAAGTTGCAGTAAAGCTCCCGGGGTCTTTTCGTCTAACTGCAGGTAACCGGCATCTTCACCGGTATTGTATTTTCACCGAGCAGGTCCCCGAGACAGTTCTCCAGTCATTACACCATTCGTGCACGTCTGAACTTACCAGACAAGGAATTTCGCTACCTTAGGACCGTTCATTTCTAGTAGCGTGAATTTGTGTAATGATTCTTTTTCAACTATTTACCAATTTTTACTTACGTGTTAACTCTTTGTTACCAAAGAGATCGGACTATATCATCGTTTCCAAATCGTCGACTCCAATTATTGATTTGAAACCGTCTTGCGTATAGTCTCTGAGGATTCTTCTGAAGTTACGACATCTAATAATGTGTATTTTCGTTTTCGTCCGATTCCAGGATTAAGTTTTTCTCTCAATTCTAGAACTTTTCGAAATCCTTCTTGGTTACGATGCCCGTCTGCATACATTATTTGAACTATTTCAGAAAAAATTCTGAAATTATTCTTTTTGTATGCCGAGCGGAAACCATACTTTTTGAAGAATGGAATAATGACCTCGTAGAGCGAAGTAATGTTTGTTACTTCGTAATACACAACGCCATCTTTTCTTTCCCGCAATGTTCCACATCCCAAAATATGCTTTACCCATGCAAGGATAACTCTATCTTTTTGAGATATATTGAACGATGCGGTTAATTTCCAACTTTCTTTGTAATCTAACCTCTTCTTGATTGAGACATTGAAGCTTCCTTCTCCGTCTGCAAATCCTGCGATATAGTTGCCTATATCAATTGGGATGTTTTTCACTATGTTTTGTTAGATTCAGAAGACTTTCCTGCTGATTGTCCGCATATACATATTGTCACGACACATCAACATGTGCTCGTAATGTATATTACCTTTTTCGCAACATTGTTGCGCCGGGTTTTCCAGCATATGGCAAGATTTATTTTCGTAACTACAACGGTCATGTCTATAGTTACGGCCGACATTCACTAGGGCTTACACAGTCCAGCCTTTTTATCCGAAGATAATAAGACCCTCCGTGTTTGACCTTCTAGCATTGGTCAGGTGTCACCCCCTATACATCCTCTTGCGAGTTCGCAGGGAGCTGTGTTTTTGATAAACAGTTGCCAGAGATACTTTAGCTGCGTCCCGACCTAAGTCGGGAAAGCCTTATTCCGAAGTTACGGCTGCTTTTTTG
>Ga0208375_1002077_pt1 | contig 19787 bp, 23 predicted proteins | sample RifOxyD1_FD_184038 | JGI IMG/M metagenome (GOLD analysis project Ga0208375, IMG submission 184038) | Soil microbial communities from Rifle, Colorado - Rifle Oxygen_injection D1 (SPAdes) | ecosystem: Environmental > Terrestrial > Deep subsurface > Rock core/Sediment | place: Rifle, Colorado... | reverse complement strand
TATTGATATTTGTTGTTTCTTGGGCAAAGTTGTTTATGTCTGGATTATAGTTTGAGATGTCTTTAAATGAATAAATCTTATTTGTCTTGAAATTGCTATAAATAAAATCATCTGATGTTGTTTTATCTTCATAGCTGTTAGTGTTTATATCATTTCTGATAAAAATATAAGCATCTGGATAGGTTTTTATTAGTGTATAATTGGCAAGATTTGGAACAATTAGTTTGTTATCTAAATAAAACTCGCTTTCCCCTCCAAATATGTTTATTGTTAATTGTGCTGATTTATTAATTACTTGAGTTTCAGGCCTGAACACAATGTTAAATGCCTGGGGAGATGTAATTCTTAGCACATTTTCATTATTATACTGATCTTTTACCAGTATGTTTTTATTATCTATGTAAAAACTGGATAATGGCTTTGAAATAGACTTTTCATTTATTACATACTCATCTCTTAGAAAACTCCCAGGATTAAACACTAAAAACATTAAGTAAATAATTACAGTTACAGCAATTAAATAAGTCAAAAATACTATAGACTTGTATACTTTTCTTTTTTTCTTAGTATGGAAATGATAGTCAAAAATAGGGCTTTTGTGCTTGTAATAAGCCCAGGATACAAGTATTATCACTAGGGCTATTTCTGCCAAAAACAACCCTAAAAACACTAAATTTATACTCATTTTACTGTTAGTTAATGGGATTTAGAGTATATTTAAATGTTTGTCGTAAATTCAAGGTAATGTCTTAGATAGAACCTTATCCTTCTTTAAAAGATAAATTTTTATAATATGTTTTCTTATAGGATTAATGAAAAAAGAAGTGATAATTGGGATTTGTATATTAATTTTAATTATATTGGTAGGATATTTTTATTTTAATTTTTTCCAAGAACCCAAACAATTAGTAGGTGATGAAACTCTTGAGGTTAAACTTACTATAGACAATGGAAACCCTCTAAGCAAAATAGAGGTTGACTTATGGACAGCAGGATCAAAAGGAGCTCCAAATGCTGGAATATCTCATACAGATGATAATGGGGTAGCAATTTTTAATATTCCTGAAGGAGAATATGAAATTGGATTTAATCTAAACAATTTTCCAGATAACTTGGTTTATCCTGAAAAAACATATGTTTTAGTTGAGAAAGGTATCTCTACTTCTAAAACAATAGTTATTGGAGTTAAACAAGAATGATGAAAAAGAGTGTGATATTACTAACAGGTATTTGAGTTATTGTAATTACATTAGACCTTCGCAAGGAATTCCATCACCATCTAAATCAAGGCCATGGATATCTTCATTGCTATTAACTTCTTCAGAATTTCTGCAGAAATCATACACTTTTTTAGCTTCTTCATAACTTTCAAAACCCTCACAGTTGTAATAATCACTTCCACATACTATTTCTTCATCAGAAGTAGTATTGTTTGATTCTGTAATATTTGATTCATCAAGATTATCTTCAAAATCATTATTCTCATCAATTATTTTTCTGTCTTTAATATAGTCATATGTAAGAAAAACAGCTATTCCTAACAATAAACAAATGACAATTACAGCTGATACTGCAAGAAATATGTTAAAATGTTTTTCCTTCATCCTCTCTTAAGTTAAGAATACTAGGCTATTTTTAGGCTTTTTGGTTAGCTTCCTTAACTTGCATCATAGTTAAAAGGCCTTACAACCCTGAAAGGAACTCTTGAATTTTCATCCACAGCAAGACCCCCACTTTTGTATTTAGCATAATAAACCTCTCCACTAATCTCAAGTGCAGGTTTATTATTATATCCAACTCCTAAACCTATTCTTAAATTCTTAAATCTCCTCTCTGTATAACTTTTATCTCTTTCTCCATCATTATTAATATTAAGCTCATCTAAACTAACCCCATGTACTGACAGAAACTTCCTGGCATTATCTTCACTAGCATCTCTTTCCAGCTTAGACATTCTCTGCTGTCTTCTCACCCTGTTTATTACATTTAAAGCATTTACCATTTTCCTTCCCATTTTTTACCCATATCTTAATTATAAATTTTATTGTAGTTAATTTAAATCTTTCAGCACTCATAAACCCCTAAATCTCTGGCATCATATACTTTACTGCAGTTTTGCACTATTACATTATACTGTTGCCTTTGACTTGGGGATAATTTTGACAAAGCAAAATTATCAGCTATAAAGTAAAAATCACCATCTGGCTTGTCTGTTTTAATCACAGCTCCTGAATAAACATCTGTTCCGTTATAACTTATTGTATCATTTCCAATGCCGTTCATGGAAAAAGGAAATACATAATCAGGCTTTTTAAGATACCATTCAACTCCAGGAGAGAAAAAAGTCATTATTGTTTTATTTGAATTTATTATTTCACTGCTTAAGTTCAATGGAATAGCTTTGTAATCAATAACAGGAGCTGAAGCATCTCTTAAATTATAATCAACAGGCTTTATCACATTTACAAAAGTATAATCAAAAAGCAAATTAGAAGGAAATAATAAAAGAATAAATATAGATAATATCATATAACTCCCATATTTATCATAAAGATAAGCAATTAAAATACTTGAATAAAACACCAAGGCAAAAACAAAAAAATACATATATCTCAGGGCAAAAAGCTTTACAAAAAACACTCCAAATAAAAGAGTTAATGTAGGAACTACTAATAATAATGTTAACTTCTTATTTTTAATATAACTCCAAACAACTCCAGGTATAAACAATATAAGAAGATATTTTATATTGTTAGTATATCCAGAATACCATGAAACATAATTGCCAGCGCTTTGAGTTCCTCCTGATAATCCTAATAAAGGAAGTACATAATAAACAAATGGTACTAAACTAAACAAAGAAAGCCACCATCTTTGTTTATTATACATAAAGCTGTAAATAATAAAAAAAGGAGCTATAACAAGACCTGCCACCTGAGTATTTACAGTTATAAAAAAGCTAAGCAAAGCAGGATAAATAAAATCCTTGTCTTCTTTTGATTTATACACTAAGTATAAAGTCAGAAAAAACATAAACTGGAACATCTGGTAAAATCTTGCCTGCCTTGAATAAAACACCTCCAGATAAAACACAGCTAAAAACAAGGCAGCTATAAGGCCACCTGATTTAGAATACTCCTTTCCGATAAAATACCCTAGCACAATTATAAGCAGGCCGAAAATAACACTTGCAAGTCTTGCCCCAAAATCATTATCTATAAGAAACATAAAACTTGCCTGCAGATAATGAAACACATAAGCCCTTGAATACAAAGACCCTGAATCAAAAACAGGAATGCCTTTTTCAAGTATTTCTCTGGATGCAATGCCGGAAATACTTTCATCAATCCACATTCCAGGACTTCCCAAAGCATAAATCCTGAGAAACAAGGCAAATAAAAGTATAATCACAAGAATAATAATCTCTGCTTTTTTCATCATAAATAACAGGTTGATTAATATAAAAATTTATGCAATATTAAAAGTAAATCCAGTATTTTATAATAAAACAGAAAAGCTTAAATAAGTGAGCTCACTTATTTAGTTATGACAAATATAACTCTTTCAATTGATGATGATGTGTATAAGAAAATGAGAAAATATTCAGAAATAAAATGGAGCGAATTTGTAAGAAAAATGATAAAAATGAGAATTACAGAATTGGAAAAAATAAAATCAGAAATATATGCTGATGAAAACCTTCTGGCTGAAAACTGGCTTTCAGATGAGGACAAACTGGCATGGAAGGATTTGTAAAAGGAGATGTTGTTGTAACTTCGTTCCCTTTTTCTGATTTAAAATCTAATATAAGAAGACCAGCACTTGTTGTTTCAAATCTTAAAGGAGAAGGTGTTATACTATGCCAGATAACTTCTAAAGAGCATTCAGAAGATCCATATCAAATACCTCTGACTAATAAAGACTTTTTAGAAGGGAAATTAAAGACAAATAGTTTTATCAAACCATCAATAATTTTTACATTGAGAAAAGCCATTATTTTATATAGGCTTGGAAAATTAAACAAAAATAAAGTTAAAGAAGTAGAAAATAAGATTTGCAGGATAATTAGGGATTAACTTGATGGATAAAAACTTATCTATGCAATAGAAAACTCAAGGTCATTAACAAAAGCAGTATTTCCTGCTTTGTCATAAGCATATACTGTAAGATTATGATCTCCTGTTCTGAAAGTTACAACTTTAACACACATTCCTTCATCATTTAATCTTGTGCAAAGCCTTCTTTCTTTTGGAATTCTGTCGCTCCAATCAATATAACTGATTTCGTCTAAATTTTCCTCTGTAGCATTTATCTTAAACTCAACCCTCTTTTTTATGTTTGTGAAATCAATAGAATTAATAACAGGATTAACTGTGTCAACCATAACTGAATTTTCTTTAGAAACAACTGATCTATTCATTATATCTGTTAAGTTGACATAATATTCTATTTCCTGGCCATTAAACTCGCTTAAATCAACAAATCCGTTGCAGTACTTAACACTTTTAACCTGGGTGCACTCGCTCAGATTAACTTCATTGCTCATGTTTACACTTCCATTTGTGTATAAGATAAGCATGCTTGCAGGATTACTTTCGGTGATTTCAATATTAAAATTACTGTCTACATATCCTTTTTTAGGCTCAACTTTTTTTATCTTAGGAGCAATTGAATCAATAAACAGGCTGGCATTTTCAATAAATTCACTACCAGAAGAATCAATTGCCATAAAACTCAGATTATTCTCTCCTTCCAGCAGTCTTTTTGTTCTAGCTTTTTCCTCTCCATAATTATCACAGTTTCTGCAAAGCACTTTCCAGCTAGGTCTTCTGTCATTGTAATTAATATACTTGATATATTCAGCTTCTTTATTTAATGTGATATTTATCGGAACATTTCTGCTGTCATATAATTGGTTTACAGGGGAATTAACACTTACATTAATATCAATTGTTGATAAATTTACTTCAAATGCCCATTCCATTTCAGAGTAATGCCCGGCTTTATCCATTCCACTTAACTTCACAATATGAACACCTTCTGATAAATTATTTGCATTATACTTTATTTTAGAATCAAGGCCAAAGTTTTGGATGTTAAAACCAATACTTTCATTGTCTAATAGCATTGAAAATGCTGAAGTGTTCATTCCAGAATTGCTCTGGTAAACTTCATCAAAATAAGCGCTTATTTCAGGAGCAACATCACTTATAACGCTTAAATTTCCAGGAGTTAAGTCTGTTATTACAGGAGCTAAAAAGTCAAACTTAAACACTTTAAGGTTTTCATTTTCCATTTTGCATGAAAAATTACTCCAGTATCTTAATGAATGTGCTCCTCCAGTAACATTTCCATTGTTAGGAGTGCCGTCTAAATCAAACACGCCAGTATAAGTAAAATAATTATCATTCCATCTGTAAAAAATACCCAAAGCATCACCATTTTCAAGACTAAAAACTGGCTCTGTAACATACCATCCATTTGCTCCATCAGGACTGCTGGAATTAACCAGTAATTCAGTCCCGTTATTCAGATAAAAATTTTCATTACCATTGCTCACACTTTGATTAAAGCAATCTTTTGCATAAACTGTCCAAAGAACATTATTATAGGCATTTAACAAAGAAGAGTTAACAACTGCAGTATAATTATCTTCATTAACTCCCCCGCTAACTCCAGTTATATTTACCTGTCCATCTTGTGTAAATACTGAAAAAATTACCTCATCAACACAAAATCCTGTTACATTTGCGCTCAAAATAACCTCATCACCCTTAATTAAACATCCTGGATAATGAGCCTTGGAATTTATTGAAGTTATCTGGTTTGAAACTCCTTTTGTTGAACTTTTAAAGACAAAATCACCATTTCCATCAGGAAGCCTCTGCCATGTCTGGCCATTATTATCAGAATCGCTTAAATTAAGCGCCTCATCCTGAAAAAAATTAAACTCATTGTAAAGAGTTATGTTTTCATCTGAATTAACAAAATCATCCAGTCCATCTAAAACATAAAAGCTATTTTCATCAATGCTTATATTTGGAAAATAAAATCTGTTGTCATCTCTGTCTGTTATGTACCATCCGCTTATATTTTCATCAGAATTTGCAAATATCTCAACCCATTCATTTCCATTATCACTGCCTGCAGGATTTAGCTCGATTTCATTTATAAAAACACCTGCAGATGCAAATACTGCAAATAAAAGTATAAAAAATCCGGCAAGTAAAGGAAAAGTTCCCTTTTTTATTATATTTGTCATTTTAATATTAGATAACTGTTATAATTTCATTTCTTCCAACAATGTTGCCTGCTCCATCAACAACCTGGATGCTTAAATCATGTATCCCATCTCTAAAAGTAATTCTTTTTGAACAAGTTCCATCATCTTTCAGTCTTGAGCACATTGTTCTCCATCTAGGCCTTGACTCGCTGGTATCCATATATTCTATAACATCAAAGTTTTTCTCTGTTATATTAAAATTAAATGTAACTCTATTCCCATCCTGGGTATAGTTCATTGCATTTATCACAGGGATAGTATTGTCAACTTCAAGTGTATTGGCTTTTGATTCATGATAATTTCCGGCAATATCTGTTATATTAAAGAAATAATCAATCTGCTCCCCATCATAATCATTTAAATCAACACTGATATCACAGTTTGTTCTTGTCCTGTCAATTACACATGAATTTAAATCAACATTTGCATTTCTAAATCCAGTTATTAAATTGCCATAAGTAATTATAAGTGAACTTGGGTTTGTTTCCATAAACTGGACATAAAAATCACTATTTGCAAAACCTCTCCTTGGCTCTGTTTTAGTTATTTTTGGCTTTTTGCTGTCAACAAAAAATGAGATATTTTTATAGTCCTCATTTTCAGCCATGTCCACTATTCTAAACTGAATATTATTAATGCCTTCATCAAAACTTCTGGAGTTGCCGTAAGAAGTGCAATCCTGGCAAACTCTTGTCCATCTGCCTCTTCCATCATCCAAGTCTGTATAGAAAACATCTGCTCTTTCACTTACTGTAAATATCAAAGGAACTGCTCTTTTCACATAAAGTCCATTTTCCAAAGGACTTGTAAAATTAATAACTGGAAGTGTACTATCAACTTCAGTTCCATTTTCTCCAATGCTTGAACATTGCTGTCCTTCAGCCACACAATTTCCCCAAACTCCGTGGATATAACAGTTTTCATCAGGCCTGTATACAGACATACATTTCTGGCATCCACTGCTTGAACTGCATGTATAAGATGGTTTGTAATTATTACAGTAATCAATCTGCTCTCCTTTATCAAGACATATCCAGAATTCAGCACTAACTAAATTTATACTTAATATAAATAGGAATAAAAATCCTATAGCTAAAGTGCTTAATATTATCCTGTTTTTCATTTCCATTTTTCTTTATATGATTTTGTTTTTGTTTTAAACTTTTGTATGATTTAATGTTATGTTTTGTTATTTTCTATTATACTGCTTTTGATTATGTTAATGCCTTATATGTGAAAATTTATCCCAAATTTTCTTTTGTTTATTTGATATTTTATTTTATTCTTGTTTCCTTTCCTTTGATTACATTTGTTATGTATTATTTAATATTTTAATTTAGTGTTGTTTTTTGATTTCATTCATTTTAGTATTATACTCTTGATTTAATCTTTCTTTTCTCTCACTGGTTTTACTATTATAAAAAATAAAAAAGGAGAAATAAAAAAATAAAAAAAATAATTTCCTTTTTTAGATAGCTTCTCCCCAGAAGTATAAACTTCCAGTATCGAAGTCTCCGTTACAAGGTTCTGGCAAGCTTAACTTGAAAGTCAAAGCCATTTCAGCTCCTGGTGCCAACAAATTAGCTGTGTAGTAAGGTCCTACTTTTTGTGCTTGAAGTATTTCAGCATTGTCATAGAATGGACTTGGATCATTGAATCCAACACCATATTCTATATTCAAGTAACCTTCTGCATCTACATTTCTGTCTCCGTCAACAACATCATTTTCAAGATCTTGTGCAGAGTTGTAAGCTCCGTTTGTAGCATAGTATCTGAAGTTTTTCAATGCCAACTGATTTGTAGTTGGGCATCTTGCTCCAGAACTTGATGAGTCGTAAAAGTCAGTACCTGATATAAACATATCAAGCATAACTCCACTTCCATCATCAGCTTCATTTCCAACAAGGATTGTATCAGAGTAAGCCTGTACGCCAGGTCTTACATCTTCAAATACTAAGTCCCCATCAACGCTTAAAGCAATTTCAGGGTTTAAGAACCAGTATTCGTTTTCATCCATTGTTCCCATTAAGCCATCGCCGTCTTGAGCTTCAACAGTTATCCAGTATTCTCCATACATTGATTCTGGAGTTTCTACTGTGAATAAACATTCAAAGTAAGCCATTGAGTCTGGATTCCATTCAAGTTGTTCTTCAAGAATTCTTGCATTACAAGAATCAAGAATTTCACTTGGTCCATCTACTCTTAGGCAGTTAACTTCTATGTCATTACCTTCACCTTGTACATCTCCGATTGTAGCATAAACATCTATGTTTTGATCAATCTTATTCTTGTCCATTACAAGAACAAGCCATGATATCTGTTCTCCTTCAAAAGCATAATTATTTATTCTTTCAAGAAGTTCGCAATCATTTTCTCCATCTTGGTCACCGCTATATGTGTTACAATCAGGACTTCCCTGATCTTGGAAAAGTCTTCCTGGTTCAGTGTTATCGTCATAAACAACTCTGTTATCACACATCCATACAAGAGGTGCGAAATCTTCTGTTGTTATGTCAACACCAACTCCAGAACCAACACTAACAGCGAAAACAGCTGGAGCAATTGATAAAATCAATGATGCAACTACTAATAAAGATAGTACTTGTTTCATTATCGTTTAAATTAACCTCCTTTCAATCAATGTAATATAAGACTTGTTAATAACTGATCTAATTAAATTTCTCACTTCTTTTCGAGTTTCCCCTTTTACACAACCTCTAAATTGTTTCATAATAACTAATTTGTGTTATAGATTCTTTAAAAGCATTGTTGTCGTCGAAAAAATAGTTTTTTGTTGCCACTTCAGGCTAATGACCCTACTTAGCCGTCGTTAAATAAAACAGGATGGAAATTTTAGCAATTTTGCATTTGAAAAATAAAAGGCAATTTTGCGTTATTTACTACCAAAAAATTATACTACATGTTGTATTACTCTGTTTTATCTTCTTTTTCAGGAGTTAAGAGCTGTAACATCCTAAGAATAAGCTCCAAAGCCATAATTACTACTAAGTAAAATGTTATGTCTAAAAATAAGTTTCCTATTTCAGAAACTCTGGCAACCAGCTCTGTCACATTTACAAATCCGGGAGTGACTAAGGCAATTGCAAGTATTGTAAACGGAAAAAGCTTTGCCAAATCTTTGGAAAGGTCTTCACTATAATAAGAAGTTATTCTGACAGCTCCAACAATACATGCTGCAATTAAAGCCACCTGTGCAATGCTTTGATTTCCTCCAAACGCAAGAAGAATAAAAGCCATTACAAAAAACCAGAAGAAAATTACTATCGGAAGAATAATAATATACTCTAATACGTAAAGTATTGCAGCAAGTAGTTTTTTTACTACAGCATGATCATATCGGTTATACTGTGCCAGATTTAACTCAAGCAGATCTCTTCTGGCCAAAAATCTGTAAAAGTTCCATACAAATAAGGCATATATTGTTATAAGAAGTGTAAAAACTGCAAAGGTAAAATAAACATGATATTGTGAAGGTATCACATTTCCAAGATACTCTACACTTGAACCAAGAGTTTTATTGACAATTTCCCCAACAATTTCTCTCACCTTGCACCTTTTTTATGTTTACTGTTTTATAAATTATAATTTCAGGGTATAAAAAACCTTTGAGGTTTTTTATTTTCGCTTGGTTGCTGGATTCATAAATTACTAGATGGTTTTTATAGCCCTAGTAGGGTTGGTTGCTGGATTCAAAAATAAGGAGATGTCATAAGAAGAACCTTGGTTCTTTTTATTATGCGGGAGATAGGGTTCGAACCTACGTAGGCACTAAGCCACAGGATTTCTTAAGTGCTCTTCCCCTAATAAAAGGAGAGGTAGTGTTACCAGTGTTTTTGAAGAACTGGTTTCCCACATTCTTAAGTCCTGCCCGTTTGACCACTCCGGCACTCCCGCTTATAAAAAAGGGAGTTTAGAAAACTTATAAATGTTATTGTGGCTTCTTTGCCCAACATATAAATTTTTTTAAACTAATTATCTGTATAATCAGATGCCAGAACCTAAAAATCAGTCAAGTAACCCAATTTTCCTTAGAGAATATTCTCTGCTTCCATGGGAAAGACCTGCACCAGAAGGAGTTATTTTAGTTTCACAATTAGGAATATATTCTGGATCAACTTGCTTAAAAGAATTTTTAGGCCATGACTCATTTAAAACTACTACAGAAAATTTCCATATTGAGGCTTCAGCATCTAAATACCTCGCAGATATTGTAAGATATGATTCACAGATAAATCCTGAAGATGATAATAGATTGCCAGAAGAAGAATTAATTTTCTCAGGAGGAATTTTAATTTACAATAGAGGAATAATACCTGGGACAGACATAGGTGGGTATAACCTTGACAAAATGGGAAAAATTTGGTGTGGAAGAAAGCCATCAGATTTAATGAAAAGCTCAAATGGCCTGAATGTTTTAATTTCCGGAGAAGGAACTAAATATGATGAAGTTGATGGAGTAATAAGAAAAATTATTGAAGGATATAGAATACAGGAAGACAAGAGTGAAAGGGCAAGATCCAGGCAGGAATATAATGCGTTTAGTGAAGGAAGAGAGTTTAATGAAGAAAGATTTGGAAGAGTGTTTGGAGATCTTATTTAATCTAAACACACATGTCCAGACATAATTGCTCCATAATTAATATAGCCTATTGCCCTATTTTGTTCATCACTTTCCAGAGCTTTTTCATATTCTAAATATCTTTCAGCAAGAACATCATTTATTTTATCCCTATCTTCCTGTGTTTGTCCAGTATAAACTGTTTCCATTTCAATCAATCCTGGAGATTATTTCATCCATCCTTTTAGTGATAGTCTGAATTATTTCTTCTTCACTTTTGTTTGCACTCTTTTTTATTTTCAAAGCTTCACTAGCTCCTGCAATAACAGCTCTTTTTAGCTTGGAAGGCTCTTCATTAAAAACATCCATTTTACACCTCATATAAAAATAATGAATCACCTTTAAGAATTTAACTATACTCCAGAATAATTAAAGATTCCTCTGATAAAAATAAATTATCATAAATTTTAAAAAGCAGTTTTTACATTACTAAAATAGAGGTTAAAAAGAGAAAATTTAAATGGCTTCAAACAGAGATTTAAGATCATTGCAGAAAGAAGGTGCTATTGACGATGCATTTGCAAAATTAGTTTCAGGAGGCAAATCAGGATTTAAGACAATTATTGAAAAAAAAGAGCCTATCCTATGCCCAAATGAATCCTGCAAAATACAGCTGGAGGGCCATGAAAAATTCTGCCCTAAATGCGGAATGAAAATTGAGAAAAAAACAGGACCATCTATCTGCACAAAATGCTATACAGTTATAAACACTGGAAGCAAATTCTGCTCAAACTGCGGTGATCAGGTTTCCTGACAAACAGTTATTATTTAAAGTCTAAGATAATCTTCTATAGAACTAAACTCAAGCTCAACTATCTCTCTTTTACCGCATTCTTCTGATAAAGTATCATTATCTAAATGTGATTCACTATCATTTTCCAAATACTCTCTTTCAGCAATCACAAATGTTTTTCCACTATGAGCGTCATATTTAACATCTTTTATAACATGCACTCTTAATTGTTTTCCAGCTTCATCAATAGGATATAACATTACTCTCCCTACAATTTCTTCGTCCTCTTCTTCAACATATGCATCATTTATTGTTATTTTTCTGTTTTCATCATGTGCATCATAAGATATTTGTTGCATTAGGTTTACTCTAAAAAGACATTTTTATATTTTTCTATGGTCTTTGGAAAGTGCTTAAAAATAGTTATTATTTGAATAACTTTATTAATCAAAATCTTCTAATATTATCATGAAAGAAATTGTAATAGATTTAATATCAAAAAATACTAAGCTGAAAAAACAGGAAATTGAAAATATCATTGAAATACCTCATCTTTCAGAAATGGGAGACTATGCCTTTCCATGCTTCTCTCTTTCAAAATCACTAAAGAAAAATCCATCAGAAGTTTCTTTGGAGCTTTCAAGGGTGATTAGTAAAAAACTGCCAAAAACAATTGAAAAAGTTGAAAATAAAGGCCCGTATCTTAATTTTTTTGTTGACAAAAAAACACTTGCAAGAGAGATTATTGTAAAAGCATTAAACAGCAATTATGGTTCTGAAAAAAACGGAGAAAGAATACTGATAGAACACACAAGCGTTAATCCAAATGCCTCTCCGCATGTTGGAAGGTCAAGAAATTCAATAATCGGGGATTCAATAACAAGGATTCTGAAATTTTTAGGGAATAAAGTTGAAGTTCATTATTATATCAATGATGTAAGCAAGCAGATAGCAATGCTGGCCTTAGTGTATAAAAAAGGGGATAAATTTTCAGATATGCTGAATAATTATATAAAGATTTCAAGTAAGGTTTCTGAAAACCCAAAACTTGAAAAAGAAATTTTTAGTCTTCTTGAAAAATTCGAATCAAAAGACAAAAAAACAGTTTCTCTTTTCAATGAAATTGTCGGAATATGTGTAAAGGGTCAGAAAGAAATATTTGACAAATTTGGAATAAAGTTTGATTACTTTGATTATGAATCAGAATATGTTGGAAAATATTCAGAAGATATATTAAAGAAATTTGAACCAACAGGAAAATTATTCAAAGATGATGAGGGTAGAATGGTTTTAGACTTGTCACATACTAAATTAATAAGAAAAATGAAATCTCCTGTATTTGTATTGGCAAGAAGCAATGGCACAGGTCTTTATGGATTAAGGGATATTTCTTATACAATTGAAAAGCTTAACAAAACAAAAGGAAAAGGAAGAAACATAATTATTCTTGGAGAAGATCAGAAGCTGTATTTTGAGCAGATTGCAGAGTCTCTTAAACTGCTAGGATATGATGCTCCCGAAGTTGTTCATTATTCTTTTGTTTTATTGCAGGATTCTGGCGGAAAAACAAAAAAAATGTCAACAAGAAGAGGTGAGCTTGTCTTGTTGGAGGATTTTTATGATGAGACAATTAAAAGAGCAAGTTTGGAGATTAAAAAAAGAAAAACAAAAGGAGATCCAAAAAAAATAGCTGTTGGGGCAATAAAATACTCAATGCTGAAAAATGACAATGATAAAAATATTATTTTTTCATGGGAGCATTCATTGAATTTTGAAGGAGATTCAGGCCCTTATCTCCAGTATTCTTATGCAAGAGCTTCAAGCATATTAAAAAAATCAAAAATAAAATCAAATATCAAGTATGAAATTCCAGAATTAAATGAATCTGAAATTAAATTAGTGAAATTAATTGGTTTATTTCCAGAAACTGTCACAAAATCGGCTTTGGTTTTAAATCCAAGCATAATTGCCAATTATTCATTTCAGCTATCCCAGGCTTTTAATGAATTTTATCACTCTTCGCAGGTTTTAAATTCTGAAGAAGAACAGTTCAGGATAAAATTAGTGGAAGCGTTTAGAAATACTTTGAAAAATTCTCTTTCTCTTTTGGGAATTGAAGTAATGAATGAGATGTAGAAATATTAAATTATAATATTACTATAATACTTTATGGAAATTAAAACAATTAAAAATGTTAATGAAGAAACATGGCGGGAATTCATTGTTATTGTGGCGAAAAACAATGTTAAAATGTCAGCTTTATTGAAGATGATGGTAAAAGAATTTGAAAAGAATAATAAGAATTTCTGGAATGAAATATTAAATGGTGAAAAATTAATGACTGATAGGGAAGCTGAAGAAATGAAAAGGATAACTGTTAATATAATAAAAGAAAAAGGTTTTAGAGAATGACTCTTGCTTTTGATACTTCAGTATTAATAGAGCTGGAAAGAAAAAATGGAGAAATTATTATATAAATCTTTAAAAATAAAATTAACATTAACCCAGTAATGGAAGCGCCTTTACATAAAGCAGTATATTGTTGTCATGAAGGAACAGATACTCATGGGCTTATTAAAGGGATAGCAGAAGAGTACTCATTCTATAATCATTCTAATGATTTAAACTTTGAAGGAGATAATTGGCTGGCTGCAAACCAAATTTTATACGATTTCCTTTCTAGAATTTTTTATAATGGGGATGGAGAAGGAGAGGTAGAATCATTTATCCATAGCCGAATTGCTTATGATGCACGAATGGTTTCTTTAAGACATCCAGAAAATGATTCTATTTCTAATTGGCTCAAAGCCCAAAAAGGATTCGCTGTTCATATTTATAATAAAATACACGAAACAGATTATTAATTTCTTTATCTTTTTATTAACATAAATTTTCTTTAAAGAATAACTTTAAATATACTAATATATTATATATATTAATCTTAAAAAAGCAAAAGGAGGTTGATAAATGGCAAAAAAGAATAACATGGCCCTTATAGGAAGTTGGGCTTTTTTGGTTGGAGTTATTCTTGCAGTAGTCCTTGGAGTTCTCGGACCTGTTGCAGGAACATGGTTAATTGTTCTTGTGATAATCGGGCTTGTCGTAGGATTACTAAATGTTGCGGGAAGAGAAGTTAAGCCTTTTCTTATGTCTGGTGCTGTGCTTATAATAGCAAGTGCATTGGGGCAAAATGTAACTGGCGGAGTAGCGATTCTTGACAACATTTTACAAGCATTGCTGGCTATATTTGTGCCTGCAACTGTTGTTGTAGCAATAAAAAACGTTTTCGTTTTAGCAAGAAATTAATTCTTTCTTTTTATCTTTTTCTTTTTTATTTTTCTCTTTTTCTCTTTTAATTTTTATCTTATTAAAAGTTATGCTGAATTTTCATATTTGAGAGCAAAAAATTACAAAAGATTTAAATATTTGATATCTAATTTTATTCATATGGAAAAAAGTAGCAGATTTTTTAAGACTTATTTTATATTAGTAATATTTTATGCAATTATTGGAATATTAGATTCTTTATTTCTTTCAGGTATGAAAGAAACATTTGGGCAAATTTCTATTCTTTGGATGGTTTTTGTATCATTGTTTGAATTTACAATATTTATTTTAAGTATAATTGCATTAGTAGTCTTTATTAAAAATAAGCTTCCAAAGGTTACTTTAATAATGCCCATTTATCATTTAATCACAGCAGTGTTAATACTTATTTATGGATTTGCATGGGGTATTTTATCCGCAGTGCAAGGAAATCCAATTGCAGGACAATTGATACCTCCTGGGATGATTGCTATTGGAGTTATATCCTCATTATTTGAACTAATATTTTCAATTTATATTTTATCAAAGTTTAAATGAAAGTAGCTTTTTATCTTTTCTATATCTTTCAAAAACATTTCTAGAGTTGGGTCTTCTTCAGCCTCTCTTTCCATTTGAGACATAGTTTCACTATAAATTTTAGTTTCATAATTTCTAATCATTTTAGAAAACTACTTTCTCACAGCCTTTACAACCTTGAAATCTCTCCAGGCCAGTTCAAACATCTGCTCAAGTGCATTTGCAAAATAAGGAGTATTTATCCAAACTCCAACATCATAACTTGGATGTATAGTATCATCATTCAAAAGCATAAACATCAGCTGTTCTCCGTCAATAATTGAAAATCTTGCATTTAAACCCTTTACAGCTCTTACTTCAGCAACTCTTGCCATTTCTCTGGCAATTTTTTCATTTTTTGGAGTTATAGGAGCAGCAATTCTTACCTTTACTCCTCTTTTTCTTACTTTGTCAATTGTAGGCATCAAAGCTTCTACTTTTCTATTAAGACCTTCAGCAGTTGTTATAATTGTAACTGTCTTTTCAGCTGCAGCAATAAGCATATCCAAATGGTTATACATATTATTTCTGCCTCTTAAACTTCCGGACAAATCAGATGGTTCTACAAATTTAACACCTGTAGTGAACAAAGTGCTTAATTCATGCAAAACATCATCATCTTTCAAATCATCCAGTCTTTTTCTTTTTTCATGGACAGTAACCATTAAATTCTTCTTAACTCTTTCAATAACTTCTTCCGGTTTAAGTGCAACGAACTTAATCGGTTTTCCTAGTTTCATTACAATAAATCCTTTTTTCTCCAAACTTTCTAAAATATCATAAGTTCTTGATCTTGGTACATCAGAAATATTGCTTAATTCACCTGCAGTACTTACTCCTCTTGAAAGCAGTGCAGTCCACACCTTCACCTCATATAGATTGAGATCAAATATTTTTCTCAGTCTACTTAAAAACTCTTCTTTAACTATCATTTTATTATCATCTTTAAATCAAATTGGTATTTAAATGTTTTCGTGATAGTGTTTCTTGTTAATGACAAATCTTTTTCACCTTTTACTAAGGGTGAATAATAAACTAATCTATACCTTTTTAATATATATTTTTATTTCTCTATCTTTAATTTTAAATTTATCCTCAATAAAATCTTTATCATTAAAACCTTTGCCAGTTCCAATAATATTCACACTTTTAGAATTAGTTCTATCTTTTAAAAAATTTCTATACTCATCCATCCATAATATTAATTCTTTATCGCAAACAATTGTTAACTCAATATGATTATTTTTAACCAAACCTAATTTTTTTCTTACAGACTGGACTTGTCTTGAAATATTTCTTGCATAACCTTCAGCTTCAAGTTCATTAGTCATTGTTGTGTCAAGCTCAACAACTAACTCAGTTCCTTTAGAAGCAGGAGATTTTAACTCAATCTTTTTTACATTAAGCTGATTTTTAATTACTTCTTCTAAACCTCCAACATTCTCACTTCCTTTAATATACACTATCGCTTTTGCTAAAGGCCATTTTAATCCTATTCCAGCCTTATCTCTTTCAGAAAGCCCTTTTTCAATAATTTGCAAAGCTGTTTTAAATTTAGATTCTAACTCAATGTCAATTTTCTTCTTGTCATATTTTGGCCATGAAGATAAATGAACGGATTCTTTTCCAAAAGATTTATGGATTACTTCACTTATATTTGGAGCATAAGGAGCAATAAGTTTTGAGATAGTATCTAAAACTTCACCAATAGTTTTTTCAACATTCTTATCTTCCCTATCCCTTATTATTTTAATATAAGTTCTCGAGAAATCATTTACCACAAAGTCAATTACCGGAGTCAGACCTCTTTCTATTTTATAATTTTCCAAGCTTTCAGTTGTTTCTTTTATAACAGAATTTAATCTTGAAATAATCCATTTATCTTCTTTTCTGGTTTCTGTCTTACTATTATTGTCTAACTGATTGTAAAACTGATAAGTATTCCATAATACATTTAAGAAAGGAAGAACTTCTTCTTTGACCATGTTAACACCAAATCTTTTTGAGCTTCCAGCATCTATAGTGCAAAATTCTAATCTTGTGGCATCAACTCCGATTTCATCAAGAACTTTATCAGTATCCAGTATATTCCCCTTGCTTTTACTCATTTTTTCACCTTTTTCATCAACAATATGTCCTGCACAGATTACATTTTTATAAGCAATATCATTAAACAAGATAGTTGATAAAACATGAAGAGTGTAAAACCATCCTCTTGTCTGATCAATTGCCTCTGAAATAAAATCATAAGGAACTCTTTTTTCAAATTCAGATTTATTTTCAAATGGGTAATGAAACTGGGCAAATGTTGCTGATCCAGAATCATACCAGCAGTCAATTACATCACTGACACGAGACATTTCATCTTTGCATTTAGGACATGTTAATTTTATACTGTCTATCCATGGCTTATGCAGATCAATGTCCCTTGAATTTAATTTTTTAACAGACATTTTTTTTAGCTGTTCTACACTTCCAATTATTTGTTCATTTCCACAAGAACATCTCCATATAGGAAGCGGAGTTCCCCAGAATTTTTTTCTTGATAATGCCCAATCTTTTACATTGTTCAGCCATTCACCAAATCTTCCATTTTTAATATGGACAGGCTCCCAGTTTATTTTTTCATTTAATTTTATAAGTTTATCTTTGTATTTTGTTACATTGATAAACCAGGATTTGATTGCATAATACATTAAAGGAGTGTCACATCTCCAGCAGAAAGGATAATCATGCTCATAAGGTAAAATCTTAAATAATTGATCATTTGCCTCAAGTTTTCTAATAACATCTTTATCGGCGCTTTTTATGAACTTGCCTTTTAAATCAGAAACTTCTTCAGTAAACTTTCCAGTTTCATCCACTGGCTGAAAAAAAGGAAGGTTATTTTTTTTACAGGCTTCATAGTCTACTTCTCCAAATGCAGGAGCCATGTGAACTAATCCAGTGCCATCTTCAGTTGTAACAAAATCCCCTCCGATTATTTTAAATGCACCTTCACCTTTAAAATAATTAAATAAAGGAGTATATTTTTTGCCAACTAATTCTTTCCCTTTAACAACTTTTATTATATTCGGCTCTTCAAACAGCTTGCTTGCAAGTTCTTTTGCAATTATGTAAATTTCTCTTTCCTCAACATAAGCATAATCCAAATTAGGATTTACAGCTACTGCTAAATTGCTCGGCAAAGTCCATGGAGTTGTTGTCCAGACTAAAAGGTTTTCTCCGCTTCCCAATCTCATTTTAACAACTACTGATTCTTCTTTTACTTTTTTATACCCCTGAGCTACTTCATGGCTTGATAAAGGAGTTTCACACCTTGGGCAGAATGGAACAACCTTATGTGCTTCATACAAAAGGCCTTTATCATATAACTCTTTTAGAGACCACCAGATGCTTTCAATATAATCATTATTTAAAGTAACATATGGATCTTTAAGGTCAATCCAATATCCAAGTCTTTCAGTTGATTTATTCCATTCTTGAATATAAGAAAAAACACTTTGCTTGCATTCATGAATAAACTTTGCCTCTCCATGCTTAAGAATATCTTTTTTACTGTTTAATCCAAGCTTTTTTTCAATCTGCACTTCTACAGGAAGACCATGGCAGTCCCAGCCAGCTTTTCTTGGCACATTAAAGCCCTGCATATATCTAAATTTATTTATTATGTCTTTGTAAGTTCTAACCTCTAAATGATGTAAAGCTGGAGGGGCATTTGCAGTTGGAGGCCCTTCAAGAAAGCTAAAAGTTTTTTTTCTTTTTTTGTCATTAGCCACAGCTTTTTGAATGTCTTTTTCATCCAGAATTTTCTTTGCTTCTTTTTCTATAGCTTTAAAGTCATACATTTTATTATGTTGTTATTTTGATTTATTAATCTTGTCCTTTGCTTGAAAATTAGTGAGAATATTTCAAGTCTTTTCTTTCAATACTTTTAAATCCTAATCCTTTAATTTCTGCAAGAAACATTTCTAACTCTCCTCTTCTTTCTTCTTCTCGTGGCTCTATAAAACTAATAATTACTTCTTCATCATATAGAAAAGTATCTCCTCTTTCTTTTGCTCTTTGTATTTCTTTTTCATTTACAGCATAGATTTCCCTAAATGGTCTCAAATTAATTCTTCTTAAACTAACTTTATATGCGATTCCTTTATCAGACCATGAAGCATGCCATCCTTCTTGACTCTGAGAAATATGATTTGTATATTTCATTACTAAACTATCAAGCATGCTTCTTCCAGCATAATTTG
>Ga0208375_1002076_pt1 | contig 19793 bp, 20 predicted proteins | sample RifOxyD1_FD_184038 | JGI IMG/M metagenome (GOLD analysis project Ga0208375, IMG submission 184038) | Soil microbial communities from Rifle, Colorado - Rifle Oxygen_injection D1 (SPAdes) | ecosystem: Environmental > Terrestrial > Deep subsurface > Rock core/Sediment | place: Rifle, Colorado... | reverse complement strand
AAGGGCAAGGCGCGCGTTTACAAGACCTATCTCAACCACAAGATCACCATAGCCGTGCTTGGTGAAGGCGAGGTTTTTGGCGAGCTTGGATTTTTTGACGCCCAGCCGCGCTGCGCATCGGTCGAGGCGCTGACCGAGCTTTCCCTGGTCGAGATCGACGGCGAAAACGCCGAGAACAGGGTTTCACAGCTCCCGGGCTGGGTGTTTTCGATAATGCGGCAGGTGTTTCACCGCTTCAGGGAACTCGACCAGAAGATCACCGTGCTGCAAAGCATGAGCGAATTCCAGAAAAAGGCCTTCAAGACGGACACCGTGGCAAAGACCATTTATACCGAACTCATGCGCTTCATCCGGACGATGGAGCTTCTGATGGAAAAGAAAAAAGGGTCCGAACTGAAAACCGATGCGTTTTATGAGGAGCTTGACGACCTGCTCGGCTCTCGCGTCATCGGGCTCAAGGTGTTCTGGAAACAACTGGTTGAACACGACATCATTGACAGCAAGGCGGGCGAAATCAGCGGCAATGTGGTTGTGAACGAGGATTGCATGAGGGAGTTCAAGGCATATGTCGACGCTGAGGTGTCGAGCGAGCGCTATCTGCTCCTCAAGCATTCATCGATCGCGCTCATGCGCAAACTGCTTGGCTATGCCGACAGCGAAGTTGATTATCAGCGCAAGCAGGACGGCGCGACCGTCGGGGTGAGCATGGATACGCCGACGCTCAAGAGCTTTGCGTTCAGGGACGAGGCAGTCGAGGAACTTGCCAAGCTTAAGCTTTTGACCGTGCAGGGCAATGGAGAGATCGTGTTTTCGCCTGACAATATTTCAAAAATATACACCAGTCAGAGCATTTTAAAGGCGTTTGACCACACCATGGTCAGCGTTGATTAGCCGCCAGCCACGAGGTTATCCGCGCCATTACCGCAGGCATCCGCGCGATATCGACATGATTAAGGTTGAACTCATGCTTGCCGAGAAGCCGCGCTCCGCGGCGGAGGATTGCGTCAGTGTGCATCGATGACGCCAGAAAGACGATGCCGTCTCCGGCGGGGGTGTACAGCTCCCAGGGCATCGGGACCAGCTGGCCGGGAAGCGGATAGGTGATGAACGGACTGTTGCCGGCTATGACGCCAAGGTTTATGCCGGGATCAATGCCCCGCTGTTCAAGCCGGTAAATGAGCGAGCCGCCGTCCCGGATCGCGCTGTCGATTCCGCGCGAGGACGCTAGCGCCGTGGTGCCGCCGTGATAAAGGGCCGCAGCCGTGGCACCGTAGTCCGCGGTGGCACTGTCGGGCCCGAGACCTATGCCGGCGTCCCGGACAAGATTGAAAAGCATCTGCGCCTGCCCCGGAAACCAGCCGGCACTGCCAAAGTACAGGGTCATCGCTGTGAAATCACGCCACTGGCCATTGAAAAGCAGGGCGGTTGCGGCCATGGGTAGACCAGCACCGTCGGACGCCACCTTGAGATTGTATCCGTAATACCTGAACGGGGTGTCCACGCCGCGCATCGGCGACGCGATTGCGATGAAATTACGGATGTCGCCCCGGTAAGCGGGCAGAAAAACCTTGTCGTTGAAAAGATCGCGGCCCCCGGAAGCGTAAAGCCTGGCGGTTACGGCCCCCTTTGAATGGGCGATCACATCGATCCGGCCGCACCCGGTTCGCTCGATGGCGCCCGCGACATGTGCGGCTTGCATGAAGTTGTCTCCATGTCCGTGGGCAAACGTGATGGCAAAAACCGGATACCCGGCATCATGAAGCTGCAAGGCAAATCCGCGCTTGTCCGGCGCGAGCTGCGAGGGCATGAGCGCTTCCCAGGGATGGATCCATGCCCGGTTTGCGTTGTCGGCGGCACCATGTATCAAAAGCACCGGAATACTGCCGGCCTTCACGCGGCTGTCAAAACCGGTCATGTAATGCAGAAGATAAACGCCCGAATGAGGCGTGGCGGTGCCACCGAACCATTTTTTGAGCTGCGGGTTCTGTATGGTGTTTTCCGGATGAAAATTTTCGCGCGTGAATCCGGGATGAGGATTGCGCATGCGTTCGACGCGGTTCCATGGAAAAGCATCAGCGCCGGTGAACACCGCCTCGGGAGTGGAATCAGCGGCGGCTGTCGTTACAAACGAAATACACGCCGAAAATGCAATGATGATGGTTGATTGTACAAGACCCCGCATGCGTGTGAGACATAGCTTAATTTACGGTAAAATAGTATTTTTATTTGACCTGCAAACCAAGCTGTTTTACACGCGTTGCTATGAATAAAAAAACAATGGTGATCACCGGGGGCGCAAGGGGGCTTGGAAGGTCCGGCGCCGAAAGATTTCTTGAATCGCGCGAGTGGCGCGTGGCGATCCTGGATGTTAATGAACAACTTCTTTTTTCGGCGGCCGACGAGCTTGCAAAGAAGTTCGGCGCCGGGGACGTCTATCCGGCCGTGGTTGATGTCACCGCCAGACAATCGGTTGAAAAATGTTTCCAGGGGATATTGCAGCGTTTCGGCCGCATTGACTGCCTTATAAACAATGCCGGTGTAACGCGCGATTCAATGGTTCATAAAATGAAGGAAGAGGATTGGGATTTTGTCATCGCCGTTAATCTCAAGGGCGTGTTCAATTGCGCGCAGGCCGTCATCCCGCACATGAAGGACCGCAAAAGCGGATCGATCATCAATACGTCTTCCGTGGTCGGCCTCTACGGCAATATGGGGCAGAGCAATTATGCCGCAACAAAATTCGGCGTGATCGGTCTGACCAAGACCTGGGCCAGGGAGCTCGGCCGGGATGGAATACGGGTCAATGCCGTGGCCCCCGGCTTTACGATGACCGAGATGCTGCAAACAGTGCCCGAGAAGGTGCTTGCCATGATGGTCGACAAGACGCCGCTCAAGCGGCTGGGGCGCCCCGAGGATATTGCAAACGCCTATTACTTCCTTGCCTCGGAGCAGGCGGCATATATAACCGGCAACGTGCTGTCAGTTGATGGCGGCATTGTCCTATAGACGCCCTCCGGGCGCAAAAGGGGTGGGATATGTTCAGAATCACCGGAACCGGGATGCACATCCCGGGCAATCTTGTAACCAATGAGCAGCTTTTTGAAAAATACGGCCGCGAAAATCTTGAAAAGGTTTTTGCGAGGATCGGACACGGCGCCCGCTATTATTGCGACAAGGAGGAGACGAGCGCCGATCTCGCGGTCAAGGCGGGGCGCGAGGCGCTGCTGGCTTCGGGCGCAAGCACGGCAGACATCGATCTTCTGATAATATCCACCGATACGCCGGCGCATCTTTCGCCGGCCACCGCGTCAGAGGTGCAGCACCGGCTTGAACTTTCAAATGCCGCCGCCTTTGATGTCAACTGCGCGTGCGCCGGATTTGTCACCGCGCTCGATATCGCCGGAAAATTTCTGGACGGGGCCCAGTATAAAAAGGCGCTTGTGGTCGGCACGTATGCGATGAGCAAATTTCTGAATCCGGAGGACGGGGTTTCGACACCTCTGTTCGGCGATGGCGCGGGCGCATTCGTTCTGGAGGCCGGTGGCGAAGGAAGGTTTTCGAGCGTGCTCAAGGCCGACGGCCAGTACTGGGATTACATGGGCATCTACGACGGGCGCACGGTTTCGATTCCCAAAAAATACCCGCCAACGCTCAACAAGGATCACTGGCCGCCCCTGGTGGAAAAAACCCTTTCACGCATCGGCATGAGGCCTGCGGATGTGGATCTGTTTGTCTTCACGCAGATCCGTAAAGCGACCATCGAGGAGGTGATGCAGGAGTTCGGACTGCCCGTGTCGCGCACGCATACGATCATGGAAAAATGGGGCTATACCGGGTCGGCCTGCATTCCGATGGCGTTTCATGACGCGGTCGGGGCCGGCAGGATCAAGCGCGGCGAGCGGGTGGTGCTGTGCGCCTCGGGCGGCGGGTTTGCAATGGCCTGCATGTCGTTTGTCTACTAGGGGCGCCGCCGTGGGCCGCTGGGAGGAGTTGTTCAACAGTAAAATTACGGGGGCGGAGGACGCGCTCGGTGTGGTAAAAAGCGGCGACGATATCGCCGTTGCCATGTGCGCGTCGGAGCCCGAGGGGTGCCTTGCGGTTTTGCACGGCATTGCGGGCCGGGTTGAAAACGTGCGCGTGTTTTCAACGCTCACACTCAAGCCCTACGAATTTTTTTCGCGCCCGGACATGCGCGGACGCTTCGAGCTGTGCAGCTGGTTTCATGGTGCGCCGGCCCGCAAGGCGGCGGCCGGGGGGACCGGAACCGTCACCTACGTCCCCAACATGCTCCATCGTTCGGCGCTCGACCGCTTGAGCGTGAAAAGGCCGGATGTTTTCATCGGCTCCTGTACGCCGCCCGACAGGCACGGGTACGTATCACTTTCAACAAGTATTGTGTATGAAAGAGACTTCATCGAGACCGCCGGCACGGTCATTCTTGAGGTCAATCCACGTCTTCCGCGTACTTTTGGCGATACGCACATACATGTCAGGGATGTTGCATGTTTTGTGCGCTCTGATCATCCGGTACCGGCCCTGCCGGCGGCGGAGCCTTCGACGGTCGACCTGGCCATCGGTGCGCATATTGCAGAACTGGTGCCGGACGGCGCCACGATACAGCTCGGCATTGGCGGCATCCCCAATGCCGCGGCGCTGGCGCTCAAGGGCAAACGCGATCTCGGAGTGCATACGGAGATGCTGGTGGATTCGATGATGGACCTTTACGAGCAGGGAGTGATCACCAACCGCCGCAAGGCGCTTTGCAAGGACAAGATGGTGGCCGCGTTTGCGATGGGTACCGAAAGGCTTTACGAGTGGCTGGACGAAAACATGGCCGTCGAGATGCGGCGCGGATCCTGGGTCAATGATCCGGCGGTGGTGCGGCGGAATTCGAAAATGATCTCAATAAACACCTGTCTCATGGTTGATCTTACGGGACAGGTGGCCAGTGAATCCATTGGCAGCTCGCAGTATTCGGGCACCGGCGGACAGACGGACACGGCCGTGGGGGGCAAGGAGTGTCATGACGGCGAGGGCAAATCGGTGATCGCGTGCGCTTCGACCGCCAAGGGCGGCAGCATGACTTCGATAGTGCCGGTGCTGCCGGCGGGCGCCGCGGTCACGCTTCACCGGAGCAACTGCGATCATGTGGTTACGGAGCATGGTGTTGCATATATGCGCGGACGCACGGTCCGCGAGCGGGCGCAAAACCTGATTGCGGTCGCTCATCCGGATTATCGCGGAGCCCTCAAGGCGGAGGCGCGCCGACTCGGATATCTGTGATGGCGCGCGGACATCTTGAGAATTTAAGACAAAAGCGATAAAATAAGGGTCCCATCATGAACTACGAAAACAAACTTGAACAAATCGATGAACTGAATAAACAGATCGCCGTCTTTCGACCCATCAACAAAGACCTCCTGAAGCAGATCAAGGAATACTACCGCATTGGCCTGACCTACAGCAGTAACGCCATCGAAGGCAATACGCTTACGGAGACCGAAACCAAGGTCGTCCTCGAAGACGGGCTGACCATTGCGGGCAAGCCTCTGCGGGATCACTACGAAGCGTCAGGACACAGTGAGGCATTTGATTGCGTCTATGAACTCGCCAAGAAGAGGACCATCACTGAAAAGGACATCCTGAACATACATCGGCTTTTTTATTATCGTATCGACGAGGATAACGCCGGTAAGTACCGCAAAGTCCCTGTTGTGATCACCGGGACTGACTTTCGTCCGCCCGCCCCCGGAAAGGTGCCCGGCCTGATGAGGAAAATTATGGCGGGGATTCCTGCCATGAGGAAGAAACTCCATCCCGTCGTCTTTGCCGCCAAACTCCACGAGGGGTTGGTTGATATTCATCCCTTCGTGGATGGCAATGGCAGAACAGCGCGGCTCCTCATGAACTTCGCCCTTTTTCAAGCGGGCTACACGATCACGGTGATCCCGCCGATCCTTCGTGGCGATTATATCGCTCTTGTGAAGCGTTCGCAGACAGGCCCGGAAGATGATACGGATTTTGTGAATTTCATATCGTGCATGGTCTACGAGTCCACGAAGGATTATTTGAGATTATTGAAGGATACGAGCGGATAGGATTCATATTATTTCCCTTCGCGATCGGCGCGGAACAGTATGCAATTCAAGTGTCATAATGTATAACGCGTAGCATGCAAGTCGGCGTGGTTCTTATAAATATCGGTTCACCCGCTGCGCCGCGGCGAGACGAGGCGAAAAGTTTTCTCCGGCAGTTTTTGATGGACCCGCATATCATAAGTCTGCCGTGGCCGGCGAGATGGCTCCTTGTGAACGCGTTTATTGTTCCACGAAGGGCCGGACCTTCGGCAAATGAATACCGGAAAATATGGACCGCGCGCGGCTCGCCGCTTGTGGCTCATACCGCTGATCTTGCGGCGGGTGTTCAGCGTGAACTTGGCGCGGGATATGTAGTCAAACATGCAATGCGATACGGCAGTCCTTCGATAGGGGCTGTATTGGGGGATTTCAGAGATCTGGGGCTGAAATCCTTGGTGGTGTGCCCGCTTTTTCCACAATATTGCGCGTGCACGACGCAAAGCGCAGTTGATGAGGTGCAAAAACATGCCGCCGGCTTTGATCTCAGGATGGTTTTGCCATTTTATGGACGTCCTGATTATATAAAGGTGCTGGCCGGTGTTTCGCGCGACGCAGTCAGCGGAGCCGGTCACGTCGTGATGAGCTTTCACGGGGTGCCTGCCGGTATCGGGAAGGATTATGGCTCCCAGTGCCATGAGACGGCTGAACTTGTCGCAGAGGCTCTTGGGCTGCCTGAAGACCGGTTTACCGTGTCGTTTCAGTCCCGGATGGGGGCGGGCGAGTGGCTCGGGCCTTCGACCAGGGATGTTGTAAGCACGCTTGGAGCCAAAGGCGTGCAAAATATCGCGGTCATGTGCCCTTCTTTTGTCTCGGACTGTCTGGAGACGCTTGGCGAGATCGGGATCTCGCTGGCCGAAGAATACCGCGAAAAATGGGGCGGCGCTCTTACACTTGTCCCTTCTTTGAATTCGGATGCGCGCTGGTCAAAAGTGCTTGCAAACTTTTTATTGCCCTGATGTCCGGACGGCCATAGAATTGAATAATGAAAATAATCAGACCGGTGTTTTGCGGGTTTGCTTTGGTGTTGATTTTGGTTGGAGCGGCATATGCACAGCAGGCGGCTCCGGCTGCGCCGCCGGTTCCGGCTGCGCCGGCAGTTTCGGTTCCAGCTGCTGCACCAGCCGCTCCCGGCGTGCAAAGCGTTGTAAAAAAGGCAACGCCAAAAAAGAAAAGCGACGACGACGGGGAGAAGGAAGAAAAATATTACGACACCAGCGTTGACGACGTCATGGGACTCGGGCCGTTTGTCATCGGACCCAAAATCCAGCTCGGTCTGCCGGTTCCGGTCGGCTTTGGCCTCGAAGGCCGCATTACGAATCTGATCGGTTTTTCATTTGATTATCAGTTTTTTCCGACGATAAAGATCAATACCGTTACGGTCGGCTTGAATTCATATGACGGAAGCCTCAGGATTTTTCCGTGGGAAAGGGCGTTCTTTCTGGGGGTGTCCGGCGGCCTGCAAACACTTTCCGGAAACACCACCAAGTCGATTGTCGGCATTGACACAAAAATCGAGGTGGTAGTCAAAACATACTATGTGACTCCGCATATCGGCTGGCGCTGGACCTGGACGAACGGGTTTTTTATGGGCATGGAAATCGGGGCGCAGATAGCGGCCAAAGCGGACACCACGCTTACGATCACGATCAACAACCCGAATGCCGCGCTGGTAACCGCGACGGCCGATTACTTGAAGGCCGAGAAAGACGTTAAAGACATGGGAAACATGGTCGGAAGCTGGCCGCTTCCGCATTTTTCATTTTTGCAAATCGGCTGGTATCTGTAGGAAAGATGCTTTCAGACAAGGTCCGAAAGCCTGTATTTTGAAAAAACGTGCATGAGGGCATTGCTTGCCTCTTTCCAAACCTTGCGTGCTTTGCAGTTGGAGCATTTTTTACAATAATTCCTGTTCACCAGGCATTTGATCAGCACGGGTTCGTCGATTGCGCAGATAATATCCAGAAAGGAAATCAGCCGGGGGTTTTTTCTGAGACGGTAGCCGCCGCGGGCACCACGGCAGGCTTTGACAAGGCCCGATTTTTTGAGGCGGTGGAACATGTGTTCGAGATATTTATGGGAAATATTCTGGCTTTTTGAGATTTTTGCAAGAGAAACGCTGGTGTTCCTTGAATATGCCCTGGCAAGTTCTGACATCGCTCTTGCCGCGTAACGGGCTGTTGTTGGTACTTTAAGCATATATATGACTCCTATCAAAAGATCAGGAAATTGTCTCGAAATCCGTGGAGCCCATCCCGAGTTCTGCGGCGTATTTTATCTGCGGCATGAAATCAATGTCATAGGCTTTTGACCGCAGCGGCGATCCCAGGCGCTCTTCAATAAGCCGGATTGCGGCAAGATCAAGCGCAACCGGGTCTGTTGAGGCCGCAATGCCAAGACGTTTGATGAGTACGTCCTTTTCGCGGGATTCAAGGCAATCGCAATCACGACCAACATCCATAATGAACGTCATGCACGCCATCTTGCCCCGCTTGGAGGCGACCACGCCCATTGCCTGCTCGGCCATGCGTTCCTGCAGGAGCGTGGATTCGATTTTCCATTGGAAGCGGATCGCGCCGGGCCGGCAGGCCGCCAGACACTCGCCGCAGCCGATGCATTTTTTTTCGTCAATGACCGCTTTGCCGGCGGACATTGCAATGGCGCCCGTGGGACACCATTTGATGCACGTTTCACAGCTTTTGCAGGCTTTTTGTTTTACAAACGGTTTTACCACGCTGTGCTGGTAGAGTTTTCCGCGACGGCTTGAAAGCCCCATGCCGAGATTTTTGATCGCGCCGCCGTAGCCGCAGGCAAGGTGCCCGGTTGCATGGGTTACCAGCACAAGAACGTTTGCCTCGGCAATTCCCTGGGCAATTCTCACTTCGTGCGCATGGCGGCCTTTTACCGCGACCTTGAATTCGTCACGCCCGGTAAGGCCGTCGGCAAATATTGTCGGGATGCCGGTTGCCTCGATGCCAAAGCCGTGTTCGTGCGCGAGCAGCATGTGGTCGATCGCGTTCGCGCGGCGTCCAACGTAGAGCGTGCTTGTTTCGGTCCAGAACGGCTTGCCTCCTGCCGTGCGGATTTTTTCCACAAGCGGCATGAGGAGCGGCGCCTTGACGTAGTTGTGGTTGCCTTCTTCGCCGAAATGGGGCTTGAGCGCGACGTAGTCGCCCTGTGCGATGGTGGCTGCAAATCCGGCTTTGTCCCAGAGCGCCGCAATTTTTGCGCGGATGTCGTTGTCCGAGTCCTGTTCGGTCAGGGGGGTGAAAAAAACTTTTGACTTGTCCATGTCAGCTCTTCTTCTTGAAAAGCTGTTCGGCAAGTTTTTGATGGACGCTTGGTCCGGAATCCTTCTGGCCGCTTTGCATGCCGAAGAGACCGTAACGGGAGACGTCCCTGTCCGTAGGTTTGAGAGCCACGCACTGGACAAGATGGCGGGAGCCTACAAGGCCTTCGTTGTAAAAAAGGATCCGGAGGCCCTTGAGATGTTGAAGGAGTTCGTTGGGTTTGAAATACCAGTCGCGGAAGGTGTCGTCGGGGCCGATCGGCTCTTTCATCTCGTCCACCATCATTGATTCTACGATGAGGGTGCCGCCCATTTTGAGGGAGCGTATTATCTCTGAATAGTAGCGGGTGACCGGGGGTTTGAAATAGGTCATGACGACAGTGTCATATTCGAGCATGCCGAGCAGAAAAAGATCAAGGTCCGTGCGCTTGGATTCGATGGTGACGCCGGTTTCGGCCGCCATCTTTTGGGCGTGTTCGACAGCAGTGGAAGAAACATCAAAGCCTTTTACCTCAAAGCCTTTTTGCGCAAGATAGACTGAATTCGCGCCTTCACCCATTCCAACATCAAGACATCTGCCCCGGCTCAGGCGCGGGAGCATGTCCAGCAGGAACTGGTTCGGCGCTTTTCCAGAGTGATAAGGATTTTTTGCATAAATTTCATTCCAATATTCCATTGCGTTACTCATGTGTGACGATATACACCATAACGCCATGAGCGTGAAGCAGTTGAATTATCCCCGGAAAGTCGTGCTTGGAGACATAACCGTCCGGGACGGGTTCCAGCACGAGGAAAAATTCATCCCCACAAAGGCAAAACTATGGGTTCTTGAAGAGCTGGTTCTGGCCGGGTTCAAACACCTGGAGGTTACCAATTTCGGAAATCCCCGCGGTATGCCGCAATTTGCCGATGCCGACGAGCTTTTCAAACTGCTTTATGCAAGTAAACGGGTGGGGGGGCTGCTTCGGGAAGTGGTGCTGACAGCGATCACCATCCGGGAGACGGCGGTTGACCGTGCGGTGAGGGCGCGGCGCGAGGGATATGGCCCGGACAGGGTGCTGATGATGGTTTCGACGTCGGCATCGCATATGGTGCGCAACTCGGGTCTCGGCCACAAGGAGTACTGGGCCGAGGTTGCGAGGTGCATTGGCAAATGTCATGACGCTGGTATAAAAGTCAACGGCTGCGTGAGCACGATCTGGGGATGTCCGATCGAAGGACCTACGGATATGCGGCTTGCCGTGGATGCCACGCGCCGTTTTCTGGAGCTTGGCGCCGATGACATCGAACACGCCGATCATGACGGTTCTGCTCCGCCGGACAAGGTGTATGAGTATTTTTCCATGATCATGGACGCGGTGCCGGACCCCATGAAACATGTCGCGCATTTTCATGTGACGCGCGGCTGGGGGCTGGCCAACGTGCTTGCGGCCCTGCAGGCCGGTGTTGTGCGGTTTGAAGGCACGATGGGCGGCATCGGCGGACAGCCTGCAAATTTTGTGGACGGCGTGCCGGTGACAGGCACTGGTGATTATTACTATCGTGATCCGGACAATGTCGGGCTGGTTTCTACAGAGGACATGGTTGTCATGATGGACGAGATGGGAATTGACACCGGCGTGGATGTGGACCGGGTTCTCGGGGTCGGCGCCGTGGTCGAAAAAATCGTGGGCCGCAGGCTGCGCAGCGAGTGCGTGCGGGGCGGGCGTATCAAGAGGGTTGTTCAGCGCGGGAGTGGAAGACCGGGGGGGGGGCATGATATCAGCCTTTGCAGTTTGATTTGAAAACCATTTACAATATAATCCAGTTATGGCACCAGCAAAACTCTCCAGAGACAAAGCGGTATCAATAATACACAGTAATCTGGCGGTACTGAAGCAGAAATTCAATGTGCGGAGCCTGGCTTTTTTTGGCTCTCTGGCAAGAGATGAGTTGAAATCAAAAAGTGATATTGATGTGCTTGTTGAATTTGAAGGTTCGGTACAATACAGGATTTTTTTCAATCTGGCCGAATACCTTGAAAACCTGTTTCACAGGAAAGTGGACCTTGTAAGACCAGCTGCGCTTGATCCCATTGTTATGGCTCAGGTAAAGAAAGATTTGATATATGTCTCCTGACCGCGACATCAAGTATTTGAATGATATTCGTACCGAATGCGCAAACATTGAGACATTCATTGGCAGTATAACTGAATGGACCAGCCTTAAAAGAGACATAAAAACCGCATATGCCGTTGTTCGTTCAATATCAATTATTGGTGAGGCCGCCAAAAAGCTGAGCACTGAATACAAGAAGAAAAATATCGCAATTGACTGGAAGTTGATTTCCGGAATGCGGGATCGTTTGGTTCATGATTATGCTGGAATTGATTACGAGATTGTCTGGAACGTCATCAAAGAAGAGATCCCGAAACTTCTATCAAATATATAGCCAACCAATCGTATATATATAAGAAGGGGCATTTTATGGCCTTGTGCCATCAGCCGCCTGCTAGCGCTGGATCGTTCCTTTGCGCTTCTTTTCGACAAAAATATTATATGCCAGCATGCCCAGCATTGATGCCATGCCAAAGGCGGCAAAGATGTACCAGATCTTGTCTGGCCGGTAGTGATTGAACAGCATGTTGGTGGCTTCCCGCGATGAAGAAAGATGCAGTTGGTCGCGAAGCGTGTCGACCACCCGCTCGGGCGGGATGGTTTTGACCGCCTCGGCGCTCATGCCGAGTTTTGTAACAAGATAGTCGCGCGCGAGCGTGAGTTTGTCGCCTTGATACTGGTAGATGGGGCCGGCGATCTTGCTGCCAAGCATCCAGCCTATACCTTGGGGAAAATTGACATAACCCATATACAGGCCCTTCTTGTCGGGCGGCGCGATCATTGAAAGGTATTCGCTCTTGCGTGGGCTGGCAGTCATTTCGCCGATTGAAAAAATGAAAATTCCAAGGATGCAGATCCATGGATTCATGCTTGCGCCCGCAACGATTAGGCCAAGACATGTTATGACAATGCCGACCACCATGCCGCTCACCGGCTTCATCCGTCCGAGTGTCCAGCCGACAACCATCATGAGGGCGATAATCGTGAAAGAATTTATATTTATCAGCCATTCGGCGGGCAGTTGCTTGTCGGCCATGCCGTAAGCCACCCACTCGGCGTTACCCAGCAGATTGCCGAAAAATATGCTGATGTGCGAAGTATCCACCCAGTCGGTGATGTAATTGGGCAGCAGATCGAAAAGCTGCATGAAGGTGAGCCAGAAACCGGAAAAAACAAAAAGAAAAAGCAACAGCCGCGGTTCGGCGAGGTTTTTGATGGAACTCACGAATACGCCGAAGAACTCGGTAACCTTCTGCAGAAAGGGCTGGTCCTTGATTTTGACTTTGCGGCCCGCCGGCACGGGTTCCTTGAAAGTGAAAAGCAGAAGATAGTTGAGCGAGTGCATGATGGCGCTGGTGATGAAAACGTACTTCCAGCTCATCAAACGGAGATATCCGGCGATGAGCGGGCCGCTGAAGCCGCCGATGTTGACCACCATGTAAAAAACGCTCCAGACAAGCGTTGCGTTTTTGTTGTCGGTTGAATTGGCGACAATGCCCTGGATGCCGGGCTTGAAAAGCGCAGTGCCGGTGGCGACCATGAGGCAGGCCACGAAAAACGGCCAGAAAGACGTCTGAAAACCCATGTTGATGTAGCCCAGCACGGTGAGCGTGATTGCGGTGGCGACGGTTTTTTTGTAGCCGTATTTGTCTGCATATCCACCGATGAATGTTGGAAGGATGGACTGGCAGGCCGCCCACCACAGGAAGATCGTTGCTTTTTGCAGGTGATTGAATCCCAGGCCGCCGAGCGCGGTGGCCGCCACAATGTAAACGGCAATGCCGGTGCGCACGCCGTAATAAGCCCACCGTTCGAACAGCTCTATCGCGTTTGCGCTCCATACCGCGCGGTTGAAGCTCCTGATGGTTTCGCCAAAAGTCATTTTATTACCGGTCATTTGTTTTTTATCCTCGAATCAATGCTTATGGTGCGGGCGGAAAATAAACAAGCGGGGATTGCAGCAAGGTCCGGCAGTTCAACGTCAGCGCGACGGAGATCAAAACGTAGCGGCAGGGCGGGATTGTGGATTGCGATGCAGCTCATGCCCGCGTCCTTTGCAGAGGTAACGCCGTGCTCCGAATCCTCAACCGCGATGCACTCCCGCGGCGCCAGGCCCAACCGCTTTGCGGCGAGCAGGTAGATCTCCGGATGGGGTTTTCCGTGGACGACGTCGTCGCCGGTAACAACCGCTTCAAAGGAGTTTGAAAGTCCGAGTTTGCGCAGACAAAGGGAAACATAGCTGGTGGTGCCTGATGAGGCCAGGGCCAGCCGGATCCGGGTTTTTGGAAGATTGATCATCATCGAAGCAAAACCCGGCATGGGGTTCATGCCGGCTTCGACAAGTTCCATGAAAATGCGTTCGCGTTCCTGTAAAAATTCCTGCTCGGTCATGCGCATGTTTTCAAAATGCCTGTAGAAAAATGCCACGATGTCCGAAATGCGCATTCCAAAGCAGGAAAGCCAGTTTTTTTCGCCAAGCTCCTTGAGCGAGCGGTTGTTCAATTGCAACGCAAGATCAAAGGCGCGCTCATGCTGCCCGAGGCTGTCGGCAAGGGTTTCGTCCAGATCAAAAACCAGTGCGCGTTTATTTGCCGCGTCCAAGATAGGCATAGCCTATCTGTATAGTTATAAACGTCGGCATTTTCAAGTTGCCGCCGGGTTTGCCGCCAACGAGGCCCAAGGTGAGGGCAAAACCAGAGGCATTGAGGCCGTAGGACAAGCCACCGCCTGTAAATTCATAACCTGAGGTCTTCATGGTTAGTCCGCAAAGCCCGAAATATTGCCATACATTTCCGCTACGGGCGAAGTTCCAGCCGAACTCGCCCTGGGCTCCCTGCATTTTTGGTTGCCAGTACATGCCGGTTGCACGGACAAGTACGCCGCCCCAATAGCCAAGATGAAGATTCAGTCCCGCGGGCATTCCCAGCGAAGCCCCGATTTCGACGCCACCGAAGCTGTTGGCCGGGGCAAGACAAAGTCCGATCATGGTCGTTACAAGCAGTATTTTGTTCTTCATATTGAAGAATTTTATGCCAGTTCAAGTTTTTGGCAATCAAAAAACTCGGTCGTCAGTGTTTGACAACCCTGGTGTTCTTGCGTCCCGAAAAGCGGTATTGCTGTTTGCTGATCCTTTTCATCGGGCTGGCAATCCTTGCATCACGCGCGGCAGGAAGGTTCTCGCGGTATTTTGATTCGAGCGAGGCAAGACGGGCTATGTCCTTGTCAAAGCTGATATGTCCTTCGCGTTTTACGCGAATTTCGGAAAGATTCTGATAAATGACGGTATCGTCGGTTACGCGTCCCTTGCCGGGAACGGCTCCCATGGCTATCGACAGCGTTGTCGCGCCCATCAGAAGACCTGAGCCAAACCAGAACATTTTTGCAATCATCTTTTTCATGACCGTTCTCCTTGCGTTCGTCGCGGCTCCCTATGAGCAAGCTTGGTGCCAAAAACCCCTTCTTACAATAACCCCCCAAAATCCTTGAAATCATATGCTTTTTGGGGTCGTTTTGGCACCACGTTTTGTGTTTAAGCATTTGACAGTCCACTCGTTTTGACACAAGCTTTGGGCCTTTTGTATGGACCTACCTATAAGGCTTATTGCCGTAAGGCAGAACAACCTCAAGGGTATCAGCGTTGAAATCCCTTCAAAAAAGCTGACTGTCATTACCGGTGTCTCGGGAAGCGGCAAAAGCTCGCTTGCCTTTGAAACGCTCTATGCCGAAGGGCAGCGCAGATATGTCGAAAGTCTTTCGACATATACGCGGCAGTTTCTGGAAAAGATGTCAAAGCCCGACGTCGAGGCCGTAGAGAACATCCCGCCGGCCATCGCCCTTGAGCAACGCAATACCGTAGCCGGGTCCCGCAGCACGGTTGGAACGCAGACCGAGATCCTGGATTTTTTGCGGGTGCTCTATGCGAGGATCGGACAGACCTCCTGCCTGGCTTGCGGGGGGGCGGTGAAAAAGACCGACGCCGAATCAATCGTGGACTGGGCGCTCGGCTGGCTTGGCGGTCGCAAGGCGCTTGTGGTCGCACCGGCCGGGCCGTTTGCGGGACGTACCGTATTGCGCGAGCAGGGATTCAGCCGTTTTATGATCCGGATGCCGGGCGCCCCCCCGCGCGTTCTTGAACTCGAAGACCTGGAAGAAGATCCGTCGTCCGGAATGTCCGTGGTCGTGGACCGCATGAAAATTTCCGGAGCGGCCGCAAAAGAGCCGGAAACCCGCTCGCGCCTCACTGATTCCGTGGAGCAGGCGCTTGCCATCGGGCGCGGCCGCATGGAATTTGTCGATGCCGCCAGCGGCGAGGGACGTGAGTTCACCGGTGTGTTTGCCTGTACCGCCTGCGGTCGCGAACACAAGGAGCCGGTGCCGGAGATGTTTTCGTTTGCCAGCCCGATCGGGGCGTGTCCGGGTTGCAGCGGTTTTGGTTTTACGCTCGAACTGGACGAGACGCTCGTCGTTCCGGATCCGTCAAAGACCCTCAGCGGCGGCGCGATTGATCCGCTTGCCAAGCCGGCCGCTACCGAATGGCGCGGGGCGATGCTGAGGTTTGCCGGCAGGAAGGGTATTTCCATCTCTCGCAGGTATTGCGATCTGACGCCCAAGGAACGCGCTCTTTTATGGAATGGCGACGGATCGGGCAAGGGCTTCAAGGGCATTGCGGGATGTTTTGAAGAACTCAAAAGATGGAAGTACAAGTTGCATGTCCGGGTGTTCATCCGGCGCTATCAGACGCAGGTGCTCTGCGGCGTGTGCGGCGGTACGCGCCTCCGCCCCGATGCCGGCGCGGTCCGGGTCGGAGGGCGGACGATTTCTGAAGTGCTGGCAATGCCGGTCAGTGATTGCATCACATGGGTTCGTTCCCTGTCACTGCCAGCCAACGAGCGTAAAATTGCCGGCGAACCGCTAAGCCATGTCTATCGCCGCCTCGCTCTTTTGGATGAAATCGGGGTCGGATATCTGACGCTTGAACGCAGGGCAAAGACACTGTCGGGCGGCGAGTTCCAGCGGATCAATCTTGCATCGCAACTCGGCAGCGGGCTTTGCGGAACGCTGTATGTCCTGGACGAGCCTTCGATAGGGCTTCATGCGGCGGATACAAAGCGGCTTCTGGGAGTGCTGGGCAGGTTGCGCGATCTGGGCAATACCGTGGTTGTTGTTGAGCACGATCTGGATGTCATCCGGGCCGCCGATCATGTGATCGAACTCGGACCCGGGGCCGGACGCCGCGGCGGCAGCGTGGTGGTGAGTGCGCCACCGGACGGGGTGGTCGCGTGCGCGCAGTCGGTCACCGGCAGGTGGCTTTCGGGCGCGGCGCAGTTGCAGGGGGTGCGCGCACCAAGAGATGCCGCGTCGCATTTCATCCGGCTGACGGGTTGTTCCGAGAACAATCTCAAGAACATTGACGTTGATTTTCCGCTTAACCGTTTCGTGGTCGTGACGGGGGTGTCGGGCTCCGGAAAAAGCACGCTTGTTCACAAGACGTTGTACAATGCCCTTTACAGGATTTTCAACCGGAGCGGTGAGCGCGCGGGGCGTTTTGACCGGCTGTACGGGGCCGAAAAAATCACGGGCGTAGTTCTCATGGACCAGAGCCCGATCGGGCGCAGTTCGCGCTCCAATCCGGCCACTTATCTCAAGGCGTGGGACGAGGTGCGGCGGCTGTATGCCGCGCAGGTGCTTTCGGTAAAGCGCGGCTACACGCCCCAGTACTTTTCGTTCAACGTTGACGGGGGCCGCTGCCCGGTGTGCAGGGGAGAGGGGCAGATCTCGGTCGACATGCATTTTATGGCCGAGGTGCGGCTGCCATGCGAGGAGTGCGGCGGGCGGAGATTCAAAAAAAACATCCTTGATGTTTCATACCGCGGCAGGAACATCCACCAGCTTCTTCATACGACCATTGACGAGGCGTTTGACTTGTTTCGCGACAACCAGATTCTTGTGCGCAAGCTCGGCATGCTCAGGGATGTCGGACTCGGGTATCTTGAACTCGGGCAGCCCGCAGTGACGCTTTCGGGGGGCGAATCGCAACGCCTCAAGATCGCGTCCATCATGGATGAGAAGCAGGAACGTGGCAGACTCTATATTTTTGACGAGCCGACAACCGGACTTCATGCCGATGACATCAACCGCCTGATGTGCATCATCCACGATCTGGTTGATGCGGGGAGCAGCGTGGTGATGATCGAACATCACCTTGATTTGATCAGACAGTCCGACTGGGTCATTGACCTTGGTCCCGGCGGCGGTGAACAGGGGGGAGTGCTGGTGGCCTCGTGTCCGCCGTCAAAACTTGTACTTGCCCTACAGTCTGCGACCGGAAAAATCCTCAGTACATGTCCACTTGGGTCGGTTCAAGCAGCGGATAGAGCCAGATCTGATACGTGAACTGCATCTCCTTGCGGCTGATCTTTTTTACAAAACCGTTGGCTTCAGCAATAAGCCGGACACGAAGATCCGCATAGTTCTTCAGTTTGATCCGGTCTTTTGTGAAAAGCGGATAGTACGTCCCCTCCGGGCTTTTCTTTCTGGCAAGCCACGGCTGCTGGTCAAGATCCGCTTCGAAAAACAGTTGATTTCCGTCCACCCTGATCCATCCGATGAGTGAATAGCGTTCACCGTCGGCAAGCTCTACGCGCTGGTTGATCATTCCGAGCGGTGTCGGCACGTCTCCGCCGCCGCCGCCCATGATCCACCAGTCGCAGTTGCATTCGTACTGGCCTTTATATCTGCCGTCGTAGGCAAAAGAATGCACCGGCAGCAATGCCGCCAATAACAACAATATCCCCACCCTGTTTTTCATGTTTCCCCCTTTTGTTTCAAAACACTTCCGTCACCAAGAAACTGCACCTTGAGCCCGGGCGCCAGACGGTACCCTTCCTTCCAGTTTTGCAGATACTGGGGTTCCCGCATGTCGGGCTCGATGAGCTTTCTAAGCCTGTTGATGTTGTAGTAAAGCTTGTTGTCGTGCGCCTCGGGAATATAGCGTTCTCCCCATACTTTTTCGATGAGTTCGGCTTTTGAAAGCCCTTTTTCGCCCGAATTGCCGATAGTGGAATGCGCTCCGGTCAGCGCTTCGAGAATTCCGAGCAGGATATACTGTTTTCTGAGCGATATCACGCCGCCGTCGCGCGTTTTGACGACCCCCTTGCGGCTGTCTATCAGAAGATCGACGGCATCCTGTTCGAGACGGTTGCGTTCGGTGGCGATTTCGCGCCTGAGTTTTGCGAAGGACGGGCCTGCGGCGATCTTTGAAAGCAAATCAAGGTGCCAGTAGGCGATCACATAGTTTTGCTGGAGCCGCGCCAGGCGGGCCTGCGCTTTCATTACATACAGGTGGTAGTACCAGTTGTGTTCGGTCAGGAAACATTCGGATGCTTTTTGCAGGCAGTCGCCATAGCGGCGCCAGTCGCGCAGCGACTCGGCGATGAAGGCGAGCGTAAGATGCGCGGTGCCGTTGACGGAAGGGTGGTTTGCCGGTCCGTAGCGCCGCAGGATTTCGAGGCAAAGCCATTCGGCGCGCCTTGTCCTGCCAAGCCCGAGTTGTGTTACGGCGATCATGCACCACCCGCGGGCGATATGCGCATCGCGCGAAAGTCCTCTGGAACAGCGGCCTCCGGAGCTGTTTTTGTCTTCAGCGCGGGAGAGCTTGAGATATCTGAAATAATGCCGGTGCGCGGTTTTGAAATCGTTGCGGTTCCTGGCTATCGCGCCCTTGCAGTACCAGACCAGCGGCGGGCAGTCGTGCGGGCAGGTCTTGATGATGGCATCGAGTTCTTTTTCGACCTGTTTTCCGCGCGTTTCATCGCGGGCTTCATCAAACAGCCAGAGCAAGCTGCTCAGGGCTTCTGCGGCGAGATAATTGTTTCTGGCCTTGCGGGCTTTTTTCAGCGCTTCTTCAAACACCTCGATCGCCTTGATGAGCTCGCATTTTTCGGCAAGAAGAAAGCCAAGACGCAGGGCCTCTTTTATGTTTGCATTTTTTTCGACTGTCGCAGAAGAGCCCATAAACCCCCAAGGATGGCTTGCCAAGTGTCAAAGCGGGCTTATAATAACTTTTATGGCCATTCTGTCAACTGTCTAAAAGCCGTCCCCCCAGCCTGTGCATGTTGAGTAAAAAAGTCGAGCCCAGCGGTTAACTGCTACGAATCGAAAGCCAAAACACCCAGGTTATCATGCCAGAAGGGGAAGAAGAGCCATCACAGGCATTGTGTTCTATGTTCAAAACAAAATTACCATCTGGAAACCACGATTTCAGGTCAATACCG
>Ga0208375_1002075_pt1 | contig 19808 bp, 18 predicted proteins | sample RifOxyD1_FD_184038 | JGI IMG/M metagenome (GOLD analysis project Ga0208375, IMG submission 184038) | Soil microbial communities from Rifle, Colorado - Rifle Oxygen_injection D1 (SPAdes) | ecosystem: Environmental > Terrestrial > Deep subsurface > Rock core/Sediment | place: Rifle, Colorado... | reverse complement strand
TAAAGGAAGGCAATTTGTTTCAGGAAATTGCAAAATATTTAAATATTAATCTTGAAGACTGGAATCAGGTTTATTTTTCTTTAAATCATTTACATAATATCGGTAAAGGTGGCGGAGATGAAACGGTATTTTTAACGGCAAAAGAGTTTGGCGCCACAGAAGAACAGATAGCCCACATAAAAGATCTTATCTTAGACATAAGGAAAACAAAAAAAATAAATTCAGAGCTTCTTGAAATGATTGGAGTTCTTAAAAGCAAGGGTTATAAAATCGGATTACTTTCCAATAACGGAGCGAATTTAAACCAAAGAATTAAGGATCAAAACCTGGCTGATTTTTTTGACACAGTTGTAATCTCTAGTGAGACGGGCTATCAAAAACCCCAGCCAGAAATTTTTAAAATTCTTGCAGACAAACTGGGTGTTGGCGTCAATGAGATGGTTTTTATAGATGATACTCAGAAGTCCTTAGAAGGAGCAGAAAGTATCGGGTACATTCCTATTCTGTTTGAAAATAATTCAAAATTAAAAGAAGACCTTAGCGTATTGGAGGTTTTTAAATAATGATCACAATATAAAGTAATTAAACTAAAAAAACGGAAGCCCTGCTTCCGTTTTTTTAGTTGTCTATAAGCTTTTTTTATTTTAGCAAACCGTCTATAAACTCTGAGAGTTGGTCGTATGGAAGTGCGCCTGGTATGACTTGAACGATTTTACCATTCTTGAACACGAATGAAGTAGGAGTGCCTTGGACTTGGTTTTTACTTCCATCGTTTATGTCAGCCTGAACAATCTCTGCTGTTTTTTGAGTGTCGACGCAGACTTTGAAGTCGAGCATGTTTAACTCTAGTTCAGATGCGATGTTGAAAAGTTCTTTCGGGTCTAGGGAATCATTTGAATTTGTCCTAGCGTAGACCTCGTTTGTGTAACGCCAGAAGGTATCGTTGCCACCTTGCTCGGCTGCACACTCTGTGGCTACGGCTTCATTGAAAGCCTTTGTGTGGAGAGATGCGATAGGGAAATGTCGGTATACCCAGGCAACGTCAGAATTACCGTCTATTAGTTTTTGCATGTCTGTATGGAAACGTTTGCAGAATGGACATTCAGTGTCCGAGTATTCAACTATTACGATTTTTGCGTTTGGGTCACCCAATATGTGTTCTGTTGGGCTTACTGGTCGGATACTAATATCTGCAAAAGCGCTATTGGTTTCTTCGGCGCTTTCTTTGACGGGGGGAGTTGTGCCTCTAAGTAATATAAACCCTACAACCAGCACTACGACGACTAATAGCAAGCTTGTGTATAACTTTGCATTCGACTTTTTTTCTGGGGTGATATCATTTTCCATAAATTGTACTTGTCCCACCGGAGCGGGGTTATTTAATTCTAATCCTTTGATTATAACACATAAGGTTGTTTTTAGGAGGGAAAAATGCTAGAATCGAGGCTGTTATATGTCTGCGGTCATAAACTCATTATTTTATGTATTTCTATTTTTATCCTTATATGTCCAGGTCTTTTTGCTCGTTACTTTCATAGAAAACAGGAAGAAAATAGTCATTCGTAAGGGTCAAATAAAGCTTTCGCATTATCCGACAGTTACCGTCATGGTGCCTTGTTGGAACGAAGAGAAGACCGTAGCGAGGACCGTAGAGTCGCTCCTGGCTATGAATTACCCTAAAGACAAACTAACCCTATTTGTCATCGACGATGGTTCAACTGACAGCACTTGGGAAGTTATCCAACAATTCAATAAATACGAGAACGTTCGTACTTTCACGAAAGAAAATGGTGGCAAGCATACTGCGCTCAATTTAGGACTAAAAGAAACTAACTCGGAATTCGTAGCTTGCCTCGATGCAGACTCTTTTGCTGATCCAGAATCTTTGATACGTATCATGTCATATTTTGAAGCCAATCCAGATGTGATGGCGGTTTCCCCGTCAGTTATCGTAGAATCACCACAAAGTCTGATCCAAAAAGCTCAAAAGGCAGAATACGATATGTCAGTCTATATCAAAAAGATGTTGGGATTCTTGGGGGCAATTCATGTGACCCCGGGCCCGCTGACTGTTTTCAAAAAGAAAGTTTTCGACGACTTGGGTCCGTATCGTAAAGCACACAATACCGAAGACATGGAGATTGCCTATCGAATGCAAAAGAACGGATACAAAATCGAACAATGTAATGATGCTTATATTTACACCAACACTCCCAAAACCGTCAAGAAACTTTTCAAACAACGCGTACGATGGATTTATGGTTTTATCAACAACACTATCGATTATCGCCGGTTACTCTTCAAAAAGAAATACGGACACTTTTCTTTCTTTACTGTTCCGGCAGGTATTGTATCCATAGTTTCTGCCACCTACCTTTTTATAAGAATGATTAATCAATTCACCGTAAGCGCTCAGTCCAAAATATTGGCCCTTCAAACAACTGGTATCTATTTACCAGAAAGCGCGTACAACTTTGATTTATATTTCTTCAATACTGGAGTGCTTCTTTTCGTTACAGTCATACTGTTTGTTCTGCTTATAACATCGATTATTATTGGTAAATGGATGTCTGAGGATCGCAGACTTTCACCGCTTAATATTTTATATTTTATCGTTATCTACAGCGTCGTGGCGCCGTTTTGGCTCATGAAAGCTATATATAATACAATATTTGCACAAAAGCCAAGTTGGCGTTAATTTTATGGAAAACAACAAATTTGATTGGAGAAAATATGTTTTAGTTTTTATTATCACTGGTATGCTTTTTGCTACCGCTAGTTATTTGAGTAATTATTTCGGTAACAAAAAGGTCAAAGAATTGCGAGACATTCAGAACACTATTGCACTCGACATCTTGTCTTCAGAAACCCAATATGCACTTCTCTCAGAACTTTCCTGCAAGAATGTGAACTACTCTGCACTCTCTGGCGAACTTGCTGAACTTGGAAACAAACTCGAATGGGGAGAGGAGAACCTTGGTCAAACCAAAGAAGTAGACTTCTTGCGCAAGTATTACGCCTTGCTTCAAATCAAGGACTACCTATTGATGAAGAAGATCACCGCACGTTGCGGGGAACAATACGCTTTCGTTCTGTATTTCTACACCACAGCCGAGAATTGTAGTGAATGTGAACGCACTGGCTTGGTCTTGTCTAAATTGAGAGAGAAGTATCCTGAACTCCGAGTCTATTCCTTTGACTACAGTACTGAACTTTCTGCTGTCGAAGCCATGCTACGGATTTACAAAATCGAGGACACCAAACTTCCAGCACTCGTGCTAGACGACGAAGTTCTAACCGGCTTCCGCCCATTCGAAGAACTAGAAACTAAAATACAAAAGAGTTTCAACCTAGAAACCAAGGAAGTAGTTGCAGAAGAAGATAAGCAAAAAGCAGGGGAGTAAACTATATGGCTTGGCTTCCTTATTCAATTGCAGCAACGATATTCTTGGGAATATCTATGTCTTTTTACAAAATGCCTTCTTTTAAAGGCTACAGTAGCTTCTTCTCTACATTCTGGACCAATCTTTTTTCTTTTGTATTTGTTTTACTTGCGCTCGCTATTTTTAGTACAAGCTCTTTGGCAGGGTTGTTTAGCGTGTCTTGGTATGCAATAGTGTGGGGTATATTTTTTGCAGGAACAATGGTTTTGCAAAAGATTTTACTCAAAAAAGTAGAAACAAACTCTGTGTATCCTGTTACGTCTTCAATCGGCAGCCTAGTTACTATATTAGTAGGAGTTGTTTTGCTTTCGGAAAAAGTATCCATTATACAAACACTAGGAATATTGGTGATACTCTTTTCAGTTTTTCTATATACTAGAAAAAGCGGATCGTTCCCGCTGGATAAAAGCACAGTATTGCTTTCGTTAGGAATTATTATTACCTCAACATTATCGAAATATGTTCAAAAATTGGGAGCAGTAAACGATTCCGTATCACATTTTATGCTTTGGCAGTATGTTGGTGCAGCTTTGTTCGGACTGCTGATTTCATATATTTTTGAGAAAGGTAAATTTAAAGAAATAATGCATATAGGCAAGTACTGGAAAGGTTCTATCTTAATATCATTCTTTTCAGTGCTAGGAGGATACACAATATTTAAAGCACTTTCTTTGGGCCCACTTTCAGGAGTATATGCTATTCATCCAGCTTATACTTTTGTTGCGGGTATTTTTGGTTACATATTCTTTAAGGAGAAGCTAACTAGAAAAAAAGTACTGCTTGCATTGTTAAGCGTAGTCGGAATCATCTTACTTAAAATTGGGTAATTTACCCAATTTTATTATTTTGGAGCCGCCTCTCAGATTCGAACTGAGGACCTTCGCTTTACAAAAGCGTTGCTCTACCAACTGAGCTAAGGCGGCTTTCGGTAACACACTACACTAAAACCCAAACTAATTCAACCCTTCTTCTTCCTTTATCTTTTCCTTGATCCTTTGTATCCTTCTCTTGTATTCTGAAATTCTTGTTAAGAATTTGTTCTCTGCTTCTTCGTGGGCCACTTTTACTTTATTTTTCCTTGCTAGTCGGCGTTTGATGAATTGCCAGAGGGTTTCACCTTTTCGTTTCAATGTGTGACTGGACAGTACATAAGCTCGGATAGTTATAACCAAAGCTATGTATCCATACCGGCGACTTTTCTGGTGCAAGATAGTTTTGAGCTCTTTGAAATCAGGAACTTCGATCAAGAAATCAAAATCATTTGGGGCACTGTACTCTGTATTTTTAAGTACGAGCATTTTACGACCCAAAAGAAGGGTAATGCCGAAAATCGAAATTAAAAATAATATCAAAAAAACTGACATTTGATTTATATAAAGTAAGTCTTAACCTCTTTGATTTGAGCACCGTTTTTGGCCAGTAGGGCACCCACAGTCATGTCACCGTCTTTGATGAAAGGCTGGTTGATCAAGGTTTTCTCTTTGAAGTATGTAGCTATTTTACCCTCGAGCATTTTCTGTTTTATTTCTGCTGGTTTGTCTACGTTCTCAACCTCTTTTTCGAAGATCTCACGCATCATCTTTACTGTCTCGGCGTCTACTTCTTCGTCTTTGATGTATTCAGGTCGCATAGCAGCTATGTGCATAGCTATGTCTTTTGCGAGTTCAGCATTACCACCAGACAGAGATACCACTACAGCCTTCTTGCCACTGTGTACATAAGTACCTAGGGTCTCACCTGAAATTACATATATTTCTCCTAGTTCTATCTTCTCACCTGTTTTCTGGATTATTGGGTCAATCAGGTCTTTGGCTTCTGCTTTTACTGCCTCAACTCCAGATGCTACCGCTTTTTCAAGTAGGGTGTTTAAAAGGTTAGTAAAGTCCTCGTTCTTGGAAACGAAGTCAGTTTCGCAGTGGAGGGCCAACATAACGGCCTTACCATTTTCTACTTTTACAGCAACAGCGCCGTCCTTGGCATCACGGCCCATTTTCTTCTCGGCGATAGATGCACTAGATTTCTTGAGTATTGCAATAGCTTTCTCCATATCGCCCTCGGCTTCTTCTAGGGCTTTTCGGCATTGCATAACCGAGATGCCAGTTTTATCACGAAGTTCCTTTACCAACTCTGTTGTTATTTGAGTAGACATTTTTTTTATTAGATTATTTTTTAGTTTGATTCTTACCTTCTTCGTAAGCTTCCGCTAGTACTGCGGTGAAAAACTTGATTGAAGGAATAGCGGCGTCATTTCCAACGATAGGGAATTTAACGTTCTTGATATTAGTGTCAGTATTCATAAGCGCTACAACTGGAATTCCAGCTTTGACAGCTTCGGTTACTGCGATGTGTTCTGCTTTAGCATCAATCACAAACAATGCGTCTGGAGCCTTTTTGAGGGACAGAAGGCCTTGGTAATAACGAGCAAGCTTCTCCATTTTCTTGGCCAATACAACTCTTTCTTTTTTGGTGTACTTGGTCAAATCTCCAGTAGTAGTACTTTTCTGGTAGTTTTCAAGTTCTAGGATTCTTTTCTTGATTTCACCGAAGTTGCTCAATGTTCCACCGATCCATCTTTCGGTTACGTACGGCATGTCGAGTCTGGTAGCCATTTTGATGATAGCGTCTTTGGCTTCAGGCTTGGTACCGACTAGTAGAACGTTCGCACTTTTGGCTCCGAGGGTTTCCAAGAAGGCTTTTGCTTCGTCCAGCATCGCGTCTACCTTTTCAAGGTCGATGATGTCTGTGCGGTTCTTGGTTGTATAAATAAAAGGTGACATTGAAGGGTGACGCCTAGATTTACCAAAGCCATATTGGACTCCGGCTTCAAACATCTTCTCCACAACGCCCCCATCTGTCTTGCTTTTTTCAGTTTTTTGCATACGAAGCATTCTAGCAAAAACTACCCCTTTTTGCAACCCATGCCCCCAGTCCCAACCCTTTGTTTTTTGACCTTAACCGCGATTTGAGTTAGTATGAGCTATATGGATAATATCAAAGATTCAAATGATAAATCGGCAGTCAAAAAGATCACCAAAAGGTCAGAAGACTACTCAATGTGGTATACGGATGTTATAGACGCCGCCCAGTTGGCCGAGCACTCTCCGGTTAAAGGTTGCATGATAATACGTCCAAATGGTTACGCACTTTGGGAAAATGTACAACAATTTTTAGATAAAAAGATAAAAGAGACCGGTGTTGAAAATGCCTACTTTCCTTTATTCATTCCAGAGAAGTTGCTTCGTCGTGAATCTGACCATGTGGAAGGTTTTTCACCTGAACTCGCTGTGGTCACCAACGCTGGAGGCAAACTCCTAGAGGAACCTCTGGTTGTGCGACCAACTTCAGAAACTATAATGTACGAAGTTTTTTCTAACTGGATACACTCATACCGAGACTTACCACTTCTTATAAATCAGTGGGCAAATGTTGTCCGCTGGGAAATGAGAACTCGACTTTTTATAAGAACAACAGAATTCCTTTGGCAAGAAGGTCACACTGTTCACACAACAGAACAAGAAGCAGATGATCGAGCTCGAATGATGTTGGAAATATACAGAGATTTTGCCGAAAACTTTATGGCCGTACCAGTAATTCCAGGAATGAAGTCCGAGTCTGAGAAATTTGCCGGAGCACTAAAAACATATACAGTTGAAGCCATGATGCAGGACGGTAAAGCGTTGCAATTTGCGACTTCCCACAATTTAGGACAAAACTTCTCTAAACCTTTTGATGTAAAGTTTTTAGATGAAAATGAACATACGCAGTATGGATGGCAAACAAGCTGGGGACTGTCTACAAGAGTAATTGGGGGTTTGATAATGACTCACAGTGATGATTCAGGATTAGTGCTTCCACCAAAATTAGCTCCTACACAAATAGTTATCATACCTGTTGGCCAAGGCAACGAAGCTTTCCCTCAAGTTCTGTTAAGTGTTGAAAAAATTTCCGAGACGTTGAAAACCGAAGGCTTGCGAGTAAAAGTAGACAAAAGAGACAACCTGCGACCAGGTGAGAAATTTTTTGAATGGGAAAAGAAGGGAATTCCAATACGTGTTGAGATTGGACCGAAAGATTTGGCCGCTGATAAGGTAGTGGTTGTTAGGAGAGATACCGGAGAGAAAAAAGATGTTTCAATGCAAGAAATAACTTCAACGGTAAAAAATGATCTCGAAGTAATCCAGAAAGACCTTTTCGCTAAAGCCCTAGAATATCAAAAACAAAAGACTCGCACTGTAGATACCTGGGAGGATTTCAGAACAGCAATCGAAGAGGGTTGTTTTGTGCTTGCTCACTGGTGTGGAGACAAAGAAGTAGAAGCTGAGATAAAAAAAGAAACAGCAGCAACTATACGATGTATTCCTTTTAACCAGATTGAGGAAGACGGAAAATGTATAAAGACAGGTAGGCCGTCGAAAGGAAGGGTTATTTTTGCCAAGTCGTACTAGTATGTTTAAAAAACTATATAAACTTTTTTCAAATGATATTGGGATAGACCTAGGTACTGCTAACACCCTAGTTTATTTGAAAGGTCATGGCATCGTCATCAACGAGCCTTCAGTAGTAGCCGTAAACCAAAAAACAAACCAAGTCCTAGCGGTAGGTACCAAAGCCAAAGAAATGCTCGGTCGTACTCCAGGACACATCCGCGCTATTCGTCCACTCGTAGATGGCGTGATATCTGACTTCGAAGTCACCGAGGAAATGCTCTCATATCTCATCAACAAAGCAGACAAATTATCTCCAAAGTTTTTCCGCCCACGAGTTGTGGTCGGAGTTCCGTCTGGCACCACCAACGTAGAGACCCGGGCCGTGTATGACGCCGCTCGCTCAGCTGGTGCCCGCGAAGTGTACCTAATCGAAGAGCCCATGGCCGCAGCCATAGGTATCCGTATGCCAATCAAGGAGCCACAGGGTTCGATGATTATCGACATCGGCGGAGGCACTACAGACATAGCAGTTATTTCACTCGGGGGTATCGTAAAATCAAAAAATTTGAAAGTTGCCGGAGACAAACTAAACCAGGACATCATGACCTACATGCGTGATGAGTTCAAAATCCTAATCGGTGAGAAAACCGCCGAAGATGTAAAGATCGCCATTGGCGGAGTTTTGCCAGGGGAATATATGGAAGTAGCTGTGCGTGGCAGGGATTTACTGACAGGGCTTCCTCGTGAAGTTGTAGTGACCGACTCGGATATTCGTGAAGCTATCGGGGCTTCAATCAAAGAACTGGTAGAAGGTGTAAAAGACGTGTTAGAAAACACTCCACCCGAAATATTGTCCGATGTTATGCATCGTGGGATCACACTCTCTGGAGGTGGGGCGCTACTTTTGGGACTGGATGTGTTACTGCAGAATGTTCTCAAGTTGCCAGTATATGTCGTGGACGATCCGCTCTCTGCTGTGGCTCGCGGTACAGGTATCGTCCTCGATGATTTGAAATATTACGATGAAGTTTTGATAAGCAATCAAGATGAGCTACCTCCAAGATAAGAAAAGGAGAAACAAAAAGCGATCACGTGTTTTTTTGGTCGTTTTTTTAATTGCATTTTTCGTGCTTTTTAGTGCGACGATTTTCAGTTTCTTTTCGAGGTCAGCACATTTTGTTCTGACGCCTGTTGTTTCCCTTGGGCGTCGTATTGGTAACAACCTAGGCAACGTCGGTGTTTTCTTCGCTTCGAAAAAAGCTCTAGTAGAAGAAAACAATGAACTCAAAAGCAAAGTTTTAGAACAGGAAGCCAGACTGGCAAACCACGAAGCACTTTTTAATGAAAATGAAAAAATAAAAGAAATCCTCATGCGTAAACCAGAAGGCCGACAGATGGTGCTGGCTGGTATTTTGGGCAATCCCAATCAATCTCCGTATGACACTTTGATCATCGATATTGGAAGCGACAGCAATATCCAAGTCGGCAGTCATGTTTTTGCTTATGGAGACGTGCCAGTAGGAGTAGTCAGTGAAGTTTCCGGACGTACGGCCAAGGTGATGCTTTATTCAACTTATGGTCAGAAACAAAGTGCAGTGCTGTCTGGCAGTGACACCTTTATAGAATTAATCGGTCGTGGCCGGGGCAACTTTGAAGTTGTCTTACCTCGTGACTTTGAATTGGTTGCCGGTACCCTGGCTCTACTCCCAGGTATTCATCCGTACACCATAGCCGAAGTAACTGATGTGATTTCAGATCCACGGGACCCATTCAAAAAAGCACTACTCAAAAGTCCGATTAATATTTTCGAACTCAAGTTTGTAGAAGTTCAAATTTAATAACAGAATGGAATTCAAGATAGAAAAAAAACTAGAAGGGAAACTTGGTCGGGCTGGAGTGTTGTCTACTCCGCACGGGGACATCTTGACCCCGGCTTTCGTGGCGGTGGGTACCAAGGCCACAGTCAAATCCCTCAACCCAGACCAGGTTCGTGACGCTGGTACTCAGGTAGTGCTCGGCAATACTTACCACCTGTATTTACAGCCAGGGGATGAAATAGTGCACAATGCTGGTGGTATGGGAAAATTCATGGGTTGGTCAGGTCCTACTATGACGGACTCGGGTGGCTTCCAAGTTTTTTCCTTGGGTGCTGCTTACGGAAAAGAAATTTCAAAGGTTGTAAAAATAACCGATCCGTCGCTCCTGATTCCAGAACGTTTCGACGATTCCGATGCTCCGAGACTAGCCAAGATTGGCCAGGACGGAGTTTCTTTTAAGTCACATCTCGACGGCAGTATTCACTACATTACTCCAGAGAAGTCTATCCAGATTCAGCATAACTTAGGTGCAGACATTATATTTGCTTTTGATGAATGCACTAGCCCGACTGAAGATTTAAAATATCAAACCGAAGCACTTGAACGAACTCACATGTGGGCCAAGAGGTGTTTAGAAGAACACAAAAAATTAGAAGAAGTGAAAAAGGGTATGCAAAATTTTTCACCCCTGCGCCCTTCTCCTTCGGAGCGGGACCCTCGGGGACAAAAAATTTCCCACACCCTTTTTCCCCAGGCCCTTTTTGGTATTGTGCAAGGTGGGCGTGATGAAGCACTTCGCAAACAGTCTGCGAAATTCATGGCTGAGTTGCGGACCGAAGGTCCCGAGGGAAGTGAGGGATTTGATGGCTTTGGCATTGGTGGTAGTTTCGCCAAAGAAGACATGTCGACCGCAGTGAAATGGGTGAACGAAATTTTGCCCGAAGAAAAACCTAGGCATTTGCTGGGCATTGGTGAACCAGAAGATTTATTTATGGGGGTAGAGAACGGGGTAGATTTGTTTGACTGCGTCACCCCGACTCGTTTGGGTCGCAACGGTACCATCTACACCAAAGATGGCAAGATGATCATCCTAAACGCAGAATTCAAAACTGACTACCGACCTATTGAGGATGATTGTGAGTGTTACACCTGTAGTGGAGGCAGGTATACTCGTGCCTATATTGCGCATTTGTTTCGAGGTAAGGAAATGCTAGCAGGCACCCTTGCCTCGATTCACAACCTGCACTTCCTGGTTCATTTAGTTGCAAATATGCGACAGGCTATGCTGGATGGGACCTTTGAAAGCTATAAAGAAGGCTTTCTGGCCAGATATAAGAAAAATATTTAACAGCTATTGCTTATTTTTGTCAAATTTGTATAATTGTCATCACTAAGGTGGCTAAGCGCAAAAACAAAAAAATAGAGAAGAATTACCGAAAATTCTGGAAACTTGGCGTAGACGACTGGAACACGGGCGCTTTCAACGTCTCCAAGGAAGGCAATTTGACCATCGCCGAAGGCAACCATATCTATGACGTTAATGCTCTGGTTAAGAAATTCGGCTCTCCACTGCAGATCATCCTTCCATTCGTAATCGAAGACCGAGTAAAGGACTTGATCGGTTATTTCCAAGCTTATATGAGGATTTACGGGTACAAGGGTAAATTCAACTACCACTATCCGATGAAGGCCAACCAAAACAAAGAATTTGTTTTACCGATATTGTCCGAAGGTGCAAACCTAGAAACTTCTTCTGCCAACGAGCTCTGGATTGTAAAGAAACTTTGGGAGAGTGGTAAATCTAACGAAAAGATTCGCGTATTCTGTAACGGAGCCAAAACCACACAGTATCTAGATCTGATTGAAGAACTTCATCACAAGGGGATGAGCATCATTCCAATCATAGAGAACATGGATGAATTTGACCGACTTTCCAAGTACAAAGGAGACCTGGGTGTCAGAGTCGACATGGCTTTTCGTGCCGACACTCACTGGGACAAGAAATTTGACCGATTCGGTCTGTCTGAAAAGGAGATGTTTGATCTGCCGAAACTCAAGAACCTAAAGATCATGCACTATCACATGGGCTCCCAGATCAAAACCCAAAAGAGTATTTTGGGTGGAGTAAAGTATGGTTTTGGACTCTACACCAGATTGCAGAAGAAACAACCTTCCCTCGACACCCTCAACATTGGTAGTGGTTTTGGGCTACCTTATGAAAAGAAAAAATACTACACAGCAAAAACTGTATCAAACAAAATTATTAAACTACTAAAAAATCTATCCGACAAAGCAGGTATCAAGCATCCAAACTTAGCCATCGAATGGGGTCAGTACATCGTAGCTCCTTCACAGGTTACAATCTACCGCGTCATCTCGGAGAAGAAAATAGAGAAGGGTAATGCCAAAGCTTGGTACGCCATTGACGGTAGTTTCATAAATGACTTGAAAGACACTTGGGCTATTCATCAAAAATGGCATATTATCCCTGTAAACAACATGCGTGGGCCTTGTCAGAGTGCTTGGCTTGCAGGAACTACTTGTGACTCGGATGATAAATACACCGCAGGCGGGGAATATGTCCTGCTACCTAAATTAACTGAGACCAAAGAGCAATATCTCGCCGTGTTAGATACTGGTGCCTACCAAGACCCGATGTCATCCCACCACTGTTTGCTCGCACAACCGATGAAAATATCCGTCTCCGATGGCACAGTCAAAATAGTCCGGAAACGAGAAACTCCAGAAATGATCGGTAAAATGTTTGGCTGGAACGGCGATCACAGGTAAAATACTAATATGAAGATTTTAAATTTATTTATCGTACTCGCTTTCGTGGGTTTTTTAATTTTTCTAGCGCTTGGGCGTCGTGGACAGGTGGCTGTAACAAGTAATTCTATAAGTCGTGTTTCGATAGCTGGCACTGAGATCAAGGTTGATTTAGCGCTAACATCAGAGCAAAAAGCCAGAGGCCTCTCAGGCAGGGAATCTTTAGCCGAAGACCAAGGCATGCTTTTCATTTTTGATTACACAACCCGGCATCCATTTTGGATGAAGGACATGCTAATACCGATTGATATGATCTGGATTGATGAAAATGGTTTTGTGGTTTATGTAGCAGAGGATGCTCGTCCCGAATCCTACCCAGCGCTTTTTGGAACGAACGTGGAGTCTAAATACGTACTCGAAGTCGTCTCTGGTTTTGCTAAATTCCACCAACTTAAAATAGGCGACAAGGTTCAATTCATAATGAAGAAATAAACAACAAAAAGAAAAGCCACTCGAGAGAGTGGCTTTTCTTTTTGTTTGAGTTTTATCTTTAAACTCGTGCGAGACGGCGTGTTACGAACACAATTGCCAAGAGAAGCACAAGTAGTATCAACCAACCGAACAAATTGTTTGGTAGGAAGTTTGCTCCGAATATCGGTGCAGCTACCAATGTACTGTTAGTTGTTGTGGTTGCAACAGGTTTGTTATAAGTCGTAGCTGGTACGTAGCTAGTGCTTGCTGGCATGTAGGCTACTTGGCCAGCTGGCTGATAAACCACATTACTTGCAACTGGCTGATAAGCAACAGTTTGGGTTGGCTGGTACGCAACAGTTTGATAAGAAACTGGTTGGTAAGCTACCGGTTGGTATTGGTAAGAAACCGGCTGGTAGGCTACAGTCTGAGGCTGAGTATACACTGTTTGTGGTTGTACAACTCGGTCAATGTATTTGGTTTCGTTCACTACGTAACGAGTTACGTTTACTGTATTCTGATCTGCGTAGTTATAACTGTCGTTGTAGTTATAACTTTGGTTGTAACTAGTTTGGTTTGTGGTGTAGTTAGTCCCAGTAGTGAAGGAAAGGATCTGAGCTCGGTAAGTGTTGTAACCGTTGTTGGTAACTACTCGGAAGTAGTACAGAGTGTTTGGTTGCAAATTGTACACAGTTTGAGAGAAAGGTTTTGCATAGTCGAATGCACCGATCAACTCGTGGGTAGTCTCAGTCCAAGTGTTCAAGCTGGAATTAGTTCCATATTCGAACCAAGCAGTTGTCCGGGTTCCACCAGGGTTTACGCTTGCATTCAACACTGCACTAGTCACACTTTGCGCGTCTGCTTTCAGTCCCACAAATGCGAAACATAGTACCAAAGCGCCGAGAATTATTTTTTTATACATGTTTTTCATATCTTTTAATTTAGTGAATTAATAATGTGTTTCAGTGTGAGTGTTAGTGGTTGATGTTTGTGTTTCTTTGCTTCTCTTTTCAGTTGCAGCTAACAGCATGCGGATGAGCAATATTATGAGCAGTATAAACAGTATCAACAAAACCCAACCGATCAGTGTTCCAGGAAGTACCGAAGCGAATCCTACAGCTCCGGCTAGAACTTGGCCACCTTCGATGGTGTTACGAGAGTAAGCAAACACTTCTTCTTGAGAATTAGAACTTACTACGGTGTATGCCAGGTTTCCAGTAACAGCCACAACTTTACCAATTTCTGAAGTGTTGTCTACTGCTACGCGTACTGCTACTGAGCCTTCTTCTTGCGGTGCTAGGGTAGGGATGTTTACCACTACAGTTCGGGTCTCATTGTTGTAGTAACCGTGTGAAGTTGCTAGGAATTTGAGCTCGCCTGGTAGGGTGATTTGAAGTACTAAGTCGCGAAGTTGTTCTGCGGAAACGTTTTTGTAGAAGAATACATATTCTAGTTCACTGCCACGTAGTAGCGCTTCGTTGTTGTGGTTTACAGTTAGGTATACAAGTGAAGGCTTGGACACTCCAACTCCGGCTACAGTGCCAACTATGTTAGTTACCGGTATTACATCTCGGTAGACGATGTTGGTGTTTCTGGTTGTAGTTGTTGTAGTAGTTGTGAATGTACCAGTTCGGAAAGTTTGGATTTCACCACGTGAAGTTCCGTATTGGTTGGTCACAACTGCGCGGAAGTAGTAAGTGGTATTAGGAGACAGTCCAAACAGACTCTGCAAGTAAGGGTTTGAAGAATTTGTACCGATGAATTTTGTTTCAGTTACTCGGCCCAAAGCAGTAGTTGTACCCCATTCGAAGTATCCGTTAGTAGATACATTTACAGAACCGTTTAGAAGTCCTAGTCCGTTTAGTCGAGCAGAATTGTGGTCGATGTTGGTTGCAATGGTTGTAACCGCTGTTGGTGCACAGTTGATGTTTATTCCACAAGTATTTTGAATGATGATGTTACCGGTTGTGGTAAAGCTCGCAACGCTTCCATAGATGTTGCCGTAGTTACCATTTGCCGCTGCACGGAAGTAGTAAGTGGTGTTTGGTTGCAATCCAGAAATACTGTCTGCGAAGTTACCAGAATTACTTTGATATTGACGAACTGTTTGGTTGTAGAGCGATCCAGTAGAGGTGCCCCATTCAAACCAACGTTGAGTTGATTGACCGTAAGTCTCTAGGTATCCGTTTAATGTTGCACTGTTTTGTCCGATGTTGCTTGCGTAGTAGGTGGTAACACTTGGTTGCTGGTTCTGTTGGTTTTCTACAGACACAGTTACTGTATCAGTAGCTGTTCCACCAGCACCAGTACAGGTGATGGAGTAAGTAGTAGTACTGTATAGGTTTCCAGTAGAGAATGATCCATTTACACTTCTAGGTCCTGTCCAGCCGTTGGTACCGTTGTTTGCGTAACAAGAAGTTGTGTTGGAAGAAGTCCAGTTTAGGTTGGTTGCACCACCGTATGACAAACTTGTTTGTGATGCAGTCAGGTCAACTGTAGGTTGTGCCACTTGTTGTGGAGCTACTACTACAGTCACAGATGCAGGGTTTGAGGTTCCGTATGCATTCGAACAGGTGATGGTGTAAGTAGTTGTTTGATAAAGAGGGAATGTGTAGAAAGATGAACTGTAGTGATACTTTGAACCAGCCCAACCGGTTGATCCGTTGGTGCCGATGCAAGAAGTTGCATTGTGTGGGTACCAGTATATGTCAGTTGCACCACCGTAAGGTAGGTTTGCGTTACCAGCAGTGATGGTGACTGTTGGTGCGTCTCCAGCTGGAGGTTGCTGTACACTTACAGTTGCAGTAGCTGATGCGTTGCCACCAGCACCAGTACAGAAAATATTAAAGAAAGTTGTAGTAGTTATGTTGGAAACTGTTTGTGATCCGCCGTTAGCGTTCACGTTGCCAGTCCAAGTTGTAACTGGGTTACTGTTTGCTACACATTGTGTTGCATTTTGTGCGTTCCAGGTGAGTGTGGTTGCACCACCAGATGTTACAGAAGTTGGATTAGCGATCAAAGTAACAGTTGGAGGATTCTGTGGTTGGGCTACGGTTACGGTTGCGCTGTCAGAGGCAGAGCCACCAGCACCAGTACATGTGATTATGTAAGTAGTTGTGGTCCATGGACTTACTGTTTGTGAGCCACCATTTTTGTTTTTAGAACCACTCCATCCACCGGATGCTGTACATGAGTTTGCATTTGAAACTGTCCAAGAAAGCATTGAGCTTTGACCTTGTTGTATAGATGCTGGGTTAGCAGTTAGGTCTACGAAAGGAGGATCTTGTTGAACTTGGGTTACCTCTACAGTAGTGCTGTCAGAAACTCCGTTACATGTGAGGGTGTAGGTTGTAGTTTGGTTAGGGGACACAGTTACCGGTCCGCCGTTCCAAAGCTTTGAACCAGACCATTGAGAAGTGCCTGGGAAAGCGGTTGCGGTACAGTTACCAGTCCATCCAGTAACAGACCAAGAGAGCTGAGAAGATTGCCCAGCTTGGATGCTGTTTGGAGATGCGAAAAGAGACACAGTTGTCTGTGGAGGATTGTTTGGAAGAGTGGTGAAAGAACTCCAAGGAAAACTTGAAGTTGTGCCATCAGAGTTTTGAGCAACTGCACGGAAAGTGTGATTACTGCCAGGTGCTAAGTTGTTTAATTGGTATGAATATGGGACGTCATTATTACCATTAAGTAGGTTGGTTGTGCCATAGTGTATACCACCATTGTCAATTTCAAACCAAGCGGTCGTCGCCAATCCGTTCGGATTAAAAGTACCGTTTAAAGTAGCAGATGTTTGAGTAATGTTAGTTGCAACTGCACTACCTAATTGAAAGGAAGGACTGAATGCAAACGCAGGACTAGCTCCGAGCAAAAATGCTCCGAGAACCATCACGACCGAAAACACTTTTTTGTATATATTTTGCATAAAATTTCTCTCCCTTTTTAAAGCTTTTCGCTCGCTTTGGGAATAATCGTCCGCTTTTTGCGGTTCTAATAATAATTTCTTAATATCGCGATACTAGCACGCTTTTTAAATAAAGTCAAGTTCACTTTGTAAGCTTCTGTTACTTTAGCCGGCTACATGTACAGATCATTACACAGTACTTTTGGCACATATGTAGGCATTGACTTTTTATAGAAACTATGTTAATGTGCTGTGACATTTTGTTCTTTGCTAATTAAATAGTGTGATTTAAAAAATGAGATTTTTTCGTGAGTTATATTGTTTTTTTGTTTGCGTGGGTGAAAAATTTCTAGGTATCTGTGTTTCAGGTGTCCTGAAATTTTTCACTCATTCGTAAACTTTTTCTAAACAGTAAAATATCATGAAAAAAGCACTCGCCATTTTGGCAATTTTCGTCCTTGTTTTTTCCACCGGCAACGTATTAGCCCAGGATGCGTGTGGTCCCCAACTTAACGTGACCAACGCGTCTTGTGGTTTCAACGGAGCTATCAACACCACGTTTCCTAACCAAGGGGTTCAGCAAGGTTACAGTTTTGCATGGTCCGGCCCGAACAACTTTTCGGCCAACACCCAGAACATCAGTAACCTGAACACTGGCACTTACACCTTGGTTGTTACGTATCTTTGGAACGGCAGCGGTTGCCAGTCAACCAACACAGCCACAGTAGGGTTTACACCTTCACCGATCAATATCAATACGATAGCCACGGCGGTCTCCTGCAACGGGGGATCCAATGGCTCAGTGAATATTGATGTGTGGGGAGGCACCCCGCTGTATAGCTATTCTTGGAGCAACGGCGCACACACGGAAGACATTCAAAATCTGACCCCCGGCAACTACACCGTTACTGTAACGGATGCCGCCGGCTGTACGAATTTTGGATTTGCTTCTGTGGGTCAACCGGCCCCGCTGCAAACGACAATCGCGACAAACAACGGATCTTGCGGGAACACTGCTTCTGCCGTGGCTACAACCATCGGCGGCACAGCACCGTACACGTATCACTGGTCCACTGGAGCCAATACTCAGTCAATTTCAAACTTGGCTACTGGCTCTTATACCGTGACTACGACCGACGCACACAACTGTACCCAGACGGCATCTACTTTTGTAACTGGTGGTGGCGCGGGCATCAACCCGACCGTTACCGGCACTTGCGACGGCGCTACGATTACCGGCCTTGCGCCCGGCACTTACACCGTGACCATCACGAATGCAGACGGATGCACGAAGACATCAACGTTCACGGTTGCTTGCAACCTGACAGTTGCACCTTCGGTGAACAATGTATCGTGCAATGGCGGGAACAATGGCAACATCAACCTGAACGTCACTGGCGGAACGGTACCCTATGGATTCCACTGGAACACAGGAAGTTCAGCCCAAAATCTGAACAACCTTCCGGCAGGAACTTATAGTGTCACTGTAACCGATGCGACAGGCGCAACGAAAACGACCTCTGCAACGGTGAATCAGCCTTCGGCAATCTTTGTTTCCTCGAACGTCACTAACGTGAACACCAACGGCGGCAACAATGGCGCAATCAACCTGACAGTCAACGGAGGTACCCCGGGCTACGTATTCCATTGGAACACGGGAGCTATGCAGGAAGACATTTTCAATCTGACTGCCGGAACCTACACTGCGATCATTACGGATGCTGCCGGATGCAACACAAACATTTCCGCCACGGTTACCCAACCAGCACCTTGCACTGCGCCTGATGCGCAGTTCAATTTGCCCCAGTCGGGTGGGTTGACGTTGCAATTCAGCAATACGTCCACGGGCTCCGGTCCGCTTACGTACGAATGGTGGTTCGGCGACGGAGGCACCAGCACCGACTTCAATCCCACCCACACGTACCCTTTTCCGGGTGTTTATTTGGTTACCTTAAGGGTCACCAACCCCTGTGGGCAAGAACTTATTCAGAAGACTTTGACTGTGTTGAACGGTCCGACACCGGCGCAAGAACCGGGTGGTGGTGAATTCAATTTTGTCGTTGGTCCAAACCCAACGACGGACAAAGTGTTCGTGAAAGCACCGACAGGGGAGTACGAAGTATTTCTCGTAAACACGAAAGGCCAAATCCTTCGCGAAGTAATTGCTAACGGAAATTTCCAAATTCCAATGAGCGACCTTCCGCCGGGGATTTACTTTCTCGAAGTTTTTACGCAGGGTAAACTCATCAAAAGTTTCCCAATCGTGAAGCAATAGCTTTGCGGCTCACGGCATAGGGGCTGATCTCTGCCAACTAATCACGCTATTTTATTTAATCCGTTTCATTTTAAAACAACCGCCCGGGAGTCTCCAAGACTTCCGGGTTGTTTTGTTTTTAGGAGAATAGTTTACTAACTATCTAAGCGCTATGTTTCCATTTGTCTCTGACAGTAATCAACTCCTTTGCTAGTTCAGATATACGTGCATCTGGAGATTTACGGAGCGTATCTAAATTTTTTAATATATTTTTTCCATCACTGCCTGTAGTAAAAGCACCTTCTATTGTTAGAAGCTCAGCTTTTATTCTTTGGGCTTTTTCTCGGAGTGCGCTACGGCCGAGATTTTTTATTGGTTCTGGTTTCCTTTCAAAACTAAAAGTCATGTTTTTATTATACATTTAAATATTAATTAACAGAAAACCCCTCGCCGTGTAGGCGAGGGGTTTTCATACTTTTTGACCCCGCTAAGCGGGGTTGAGATGTCTATAAGCCGAATTCTGTTCTCCGACGTGACGTCGGAGTGGCAGTTATTTGTCTAGGATTATTGTTACCAATAACCTCAAGCGATTCTCTGCCAATTATGCTCACCACAGGTGACTGCATTAATTGAGCACCTCGCTGTAGTTTAACGAAAGCGGGCCCGCCTTCACTAAAGTTTCGTCGAGGCTCTCAATTTTGCAATTGCCTATGGCAAGCAAAATTG
>Ga0208375_1002074_pt1 | contig 19809 bp, 29 predicted proteins | sample RifOxyD1_FD_184038 | JGI IMG/M metagenome (GOLD analysis project Ga0208375, IMG submission 184038) | Soil microbial communities from Rifle, Colorado - Rifle Oxygen_injection D1 (SPAdes) | ecosystem: Environmental > Terrestrial > Deep subsurface > Rock core/Sediment | place: Rifle, Colorado... | reverse complement strand
ACAACCTGCTCCGTTTCCCCAACAACTTTGTAAACAGAAATATTCTCTGCCTCTTTATGAACAGCGACGGAAAAATTCGAAGATTGATTAATAGAAACTATTTTTTTCCATTTAACTGGTTTTCCAACCACAGCATTAAATTGTAAAGTTGTAATGGAAACATTTCCATCAAACACAATTGTCTCGTTAGATTCAGTCTCATTCAAAATAGTTTCATTCAAATCCTCAATCAAAATATTTTTAGAATCACTTGCTAAAATAACACCATCATAAATAATTGACATCTCTAAAGAACCTTCCTGAGCAGAAATATTCAACTCTTCCAAATCAATAATTAATCTCGCATTCAAATCTTCAACATAATCTGTTGTGACAATAACCTGCCCATCCTCAATAACAAAATCAACATCCTCCGAAGAAGAAACAATCTCAACATTCTCGCCTTCATCCAAATCATAAACAAAAGGTTCATCCGATGAAACAACACCTTCAATCAATCTCTCAGAAATAACTTCTCCTGTAATAGGTGCAGGCTCTTCAGGAACTTCAACTTCTTCTACAACCTCTTCAACAACCTCAGGAGTTTCAATAATTTCCTCAACAGGCTCTTCAACAACTTCCTCTACAACATCTTCTACAATAATTTCTTCTTCACTAACAACTTCTTCCTCAATCAATTCTTCAGGAATTTCAACAACATCTTCTGAATCAGTTTCATTTTCTTCCACAACAACTTCCTCAGATTCAGAACTACTTTCATCTTCAGAATAAATTTTCAAAACAAAATCAACCTCGGAAGATTCAACAAAAGTTCCAACACCATAACCTTCACCTTCTCCAGAAAAATTAAAACCTTTAACAAAATAATTTCCAATTTCCGGAGACTCCTCAACAATCTCCCTAAACTCAAAACTTTTCAAATCATTCCCAAAACCAATTGACAATAAAGTTGAAGCCGGTACAAATTCCCCCTCTTCTAAAACCAATTCCAAAGAACCTTTTAACAACTCCCCCTCATAATAAACATTCTTAGAATCAAAAATAATTTTTCCTGTGCCTAAAAAATTATTTAACAAAAACAAAATTGAAAAAATTAAAACCAAAGAAAAAACAATTCCAACAATCAAAGGTTTCTTCGCAGAAAATTTTTTACTTACATTTTCCGAACCGTGATAATTTGAAACAACTCGTCCATCCACTCGTTCGCTATGATATAAATACGGACCATAAGTTTTCCCATTTTTTGTTATAAATTTCTTGTATACCATCTTCCCCTTTTAATGTAAGTAACCAATCAAAATCAAACAAAAATAGTATTTAAACCTTTATACAATTTTTACTTACAGAAATTTATCATCGAAATTATTCAGAAACAAAGTTTTCTTCAGGTTGTTGATAAGGAACAAGAATCAAACTTTCATTTCCTTTTGTTAGCTCGACATATCCATTAGTTTCAACATTTGAAATCAAGGTCTCAAGCACATAATCTCTTGCTTCAATTTGTTTGTTAATAACATAAGCATTAATCGAAGGCTTCACAGCGTAAGCATAAACCACCACAGCCAGAAGAATCAAAACTGCCACCACTAAAACTCGAATTAAAGTTTGGTCACTAATTTTTTTCATGCCCAATTCAAGAATTTAACATTTATAAACTTTATTAAATTGAATAATTCATGCAAGACAAAATAACAAGAGAAAAATTAGAAAAATATTTTAACCTCACTTCGACAGCTTTGAAAAGTGTAAAAAAATCCATAATAAAAGGAAAAGAAAAACATGCAAAAGAAATAATTGAAATGGTTTCAAATTATCTTTCCGACGCAAAACACTTTGAGGACAAAAAAGATTATGTAAACGCCTTCGCTGCTTTAAATTACGCACATGGTTGGTTAGACTCAGGAGTTAGATTAGATATCTTTGAAGTCGCAGACGATAGATTATTTACAATAAAATAATTACAAATCTTTTCGCATATCTAACATCCCAAGTTCTTCATGAGAAGAAACAATTTCAAAACCCTTGTTAAAATAAATATCTATCGCCTCCTTATTTCTTGCGTCCACACGCAAGCACATATAATTCACATTATTCCTCTCTGCAATACTCTCCAATTCAGAAAACAGACGACTAAAATAACCTGTTCCTTTAACTTGTGAAAGAACATTCTGAATAAAAAGATAATGCCCCTCTGGGCCCTCAACCAAAGAATAATTAATTGTGCTCAAAAGATTTCCATTATCGCCCCACAAAAAAAGATTATCTCGCTCTTCGGAAATAACACATTCACTTTTAGGAAATTTAACACCTTTAACTAACTCTCTCGCTTGCTCATTAGTTATCTTTCCCTTAAGAAGTTCCGTCACAATTTTTTCAAGTAAATTCATACAATGCCAGTAAAATTAATATTTATAAACCTTGCTTAATTAATAAATTAATGAAAAAGAATGTGATAATTCTAAGTCTTGGTGGAAGTCTAATAATTCCAGAGAAAGTTGACACTAAATTTCTAACTGAATTCAAAAAAACAATTCTAAAAAACACAAACAAAAACAAATTCATCGTGGTGTGTGGAGGCGGAAGCATCGCAAGAAAATACATCTCAGCAATAAAAGAAATTAACCTCAATGAAAAATTCCAAAGTCTTGCAGGAATTGGCTCGACAAGAATGAACGCTCGTTTCATGAATTATTTCTTCGGAATAGAACCACACCGAGGAATTCCTCACACAATGCGGAGAGTAAAAAAAGAAATCAAAACCAGAGATGTTCTATTCTGCGGAGCATTAGAATATAAACCAAATCAAACCTCCGATTCAACCGCCGCAGAAATCGCAAAACAATTCAATAGCATTTTCATAAACCTCACAGACGTTCAAGGACTTCATGATAAAAATCCAAAAGAATTCAAAAACGCAAAATTCATTCCAAAAATAACTTGGGAAGATTTCGACAAACTCGCAAACAAATCCAAATTCAAACCCGGACAACATTTCGTTCTCGACCAAACCGCATCAAAAATAATCCTCAAAGAAAAAATTCCAACATACATCCTCGGGAAAAACATGGAACAACTTAATAATCTTCTAAAGAACAAACCATTCAAAGGCACAACAATTAAAGATTAAAATAATAAAAAATATTTTTATTTCAAACTTTCCATAAATTTCTGAAGATTCTCAATTTGATTTATACCATTTCCTTCATCAACAATAAGAGCTTTATCGAATATCATTACTTCGTCTATTTTTCCTTCGAAAGGGAAACCCACTTCTCCAAGATAAATTTTATTTAAGTTATCATTAAATGTTGCTGTTGCATCAACACTACCTGGAGTAACAACCCCTCCAAGATACAAATTGTCTTCTTGACCTGTAACAACTCCTTTAATGGCTGTAGCAACTGCAACTTCCCAACCAGAATCTTTAACATATTTATTGCTAGAAATAATTTTGCCACTATCACCTCCATCATCAAATCTTAATGCAGAACCAAGAGGACTTGAACCAGTAATCAGAAAAACCCTCTTATAAGTATTATCAGAATTCCTTAATTTAATAAACATATCTGGATTGGTGTAATCACTTTCAGAAATAAAAGACAAAACAATAGAATATTCATCTCCAATCTTTGCGTCTTTCAACTCACTTGAAAACTGATTATTCTCAATTTCCAAAGCCTGTCCATAATCTCCCTCTGTATAACTCGCACCAGTTTCAACAAAAATTAAATCATTCTTCCCCATCTCATCATTAGCATCACCTTCAAATCTCCACCAAGAAATCGGCACAGCACCAATAGAACTCACAATCTGCTTATTTGTTAATTCGTATTTATCTGTAATATCATACAATCTCGGCTCACCATCTTCATTAACTTTTAACATAGGCGCAATGGTAACCTCACTAAAATAATCTGCTTTAATATCTTCAAAATTAAAAGAATATGTCTTCGAATCTCCTGGACCTAATTCAACAATTTTATCAACCGAATAAGAATCATCTTTATTATTAAATCTAAATTTTATCATTTCCAAATCCCCTGCCTCAGCATTTCGCGTAACCTTCACTTCAACTCCATCATTAGTTATTTCAACTTTATCAACATCCAAAATCACCTTCGACAAACCAGCAGAAGCATTTTCCAATTCATCATTAATTAAATTGCTCACAACGACCCAAACCAACGCAATCGCCGCGAGAGCCAATCCAATCATGATTACAGTAATAATAATCGCCGACAAACCTCTTTTATTATCTAACATGATTTAACAAATAATTTAAGATTTATAAATGTTATTCTCCTATCAACAATATGAAACAAATTATAATCTCGGGAAAAACTTTTGAAAAAGCAAGAAAAGAAATAAACGAGAACAAAAGCAAAGAAATAATCTTCACAAATGACGACGACGATTTAAACAGAAAGATAATTGAAAAACTTCCAATAAATATTTTATTACTAAATCAAAAAGACAGAAAAGACTTTCAAAAACAAAGAAACTCTGGACTGAATCAGGTTCTTGCGAGAATAGCAAAGAAAAACAAAATTTCAATCGGAATCAACCTTGACGAAATTATTGAATCTTCGCCAAAACAGAAAGCAGAAATTCTCGCACGAGTAAAACAAAATATTGTTCTTTGTAATAAACAAAAAATACAAATGAAATTTATCACACAAAATTCAGAAAACAAACGAAATCCTCACGACCTAAAATCTTTAGGATTAATTCTCGGCATGCCGACTTGGATGACAAAAGGACTAAATTAATGCATTAATTAAAAACATTTAAAAAGTGCATTTATCTTAATTCATTATGGAAGAACTATTAAAAAATGTTTATGAATTTTTAGAATCTGGCGAAGAAAATTTAAAAAAAGAAAGATATAATGTTTCTGTCTCAGATTTTTTCAAAGCCATTGTAATTCTATGTGACTATTTAATTTACAAAGACATAAAAATAATTCCAAAAAACCACAACGAAAGATTCTCCCTTCTCGAAAAATATTTCAAAGAAATTTACACAAATGTTTCAGAATATTTTAAAACATATACCAAATCATATAATCTCCGTCTTAAAAAAGATGACGCAATTAAAATAAAAAATTATGCAAATGAACTCAAAAATTTTATTATCGATAAAAAATAAATTAAAAAAACATCTAAAAAACAAGGAAATTTTAGACATAATTGTATTTGGTTCACTAGCCAAAGGAAAAGCGAACCCGAAAGATATTGACATCGCCGTGATAAGCAAAAATTCAACTCAAATAAATATTCCTAATTTTCATGTAAGCATTATAAATCCCGAAGACTTTCTCAAACCAGTCTCCCTAATTAACACTTTATTCCGAGAAGGTTATAGCTTAAAATATGACAAACCATTTGCAGAATTACACAAATTTTTAAGCAAAGTTTTATTCAAATACGACCTCCTAAATTTAAACCCCTCGACAAAAGTCAAAATCGTAAACATCCTTAGAGGAAACAAAGAAAAAGGACTTGTAGAAACCAACGCAGGGGAATGGATAGCTCACCAAGTTTTTATCGTCCCAGTTGGAAATGAAAATATTTTCGAGAAATTCTTCCTAAATCAAAACGTTAAATATAAAAAATTCTTCATATTAATGCATTAATTAAAAATGACAAAAAATACAAAAAAAGATAAATCATTAATTAAAAGAAAAAACCTAATTAAAATTCTAAATCAAAACGGAATCAAAAGGATAACCAAAGATGCAATTTTAACTTTAGAGAAAAATATGGAAAAACACCTTGAAGAAATATTAGAACCATTAAAACAAGAAACAATTATCCAAGGAAGAAAAACACTAAAAAAAGAAGATGTTGAAAACGTGATTGAGAAAATGAACGAAGAAGAGGAATTTGAGATTTGAAGAATATTACAAAAAACTGCAAAGAAATAAACTTTATAACCTATGATGAATACAATATAAAATGGACCAAAAACTAATTGACTCGCTCAGCCCAATTGAAAGAAAAATAATCCCTCACTTAAAAGAGAAAAGCATTTCAGAAATTGTAAAAAAATCGGGCTTGGACAAAATTTCCGTAAACCGAGCTTTAGATTTCTTACAAAATAAAAACATAGTAAAATTAAAACAAGAAATAAAAAAAATAGTTGACGTCGGAGTAAACGGCGCGTTGTATAAATCAAAAGGACTTCCAGAAAGACGACTCATGAATTTGCTCGGAGAAAAAAGAATAATCTCACTCCAAGACGCACAAAAAGAATCCGGACTCTCCGACGAAGAATTCAAAGCCTCGCTCGGTGCACTAAAGAAAAAAGCTCTAATCGAATTAAAAAACGGAAAAATACAATTCACCGCTAACAAAGAAGAAATATCAAAAAAAAGCTTAGAAGAAATTTTCATAGAAAATCTCCCAACCGAATACGAAACCTTAGCCCCTGAACAAAAATTCGCATTAGACACTTTAACAAAAAGAAAAGACATAATCAGAATTGAAGAAGAAAAAATAACCGAAATAACCTTAACTTCCCTCGGAGAAGAACTCACAAAAAAAGAATTAAAACAAGAAAACCTAATCGAACAAATAACTTCTGAACTTTTGAAAAAAGAATCTTCTTGGAAAAATAAAAAATTCCGTCGATATGATGTAACTTCTCCAGTCTCGCAAATTAACGGCGGAAAAAGACATTTTGTAAATCAAGCAATTGACTACGGACGAAAAGTCTGGACAGAAATGGGTTTCAAAGAAATGTCGGGAAACATGATTCAAAGTTCCTTCTGGAATTTCGACGCTTTATTCACTCCACAAGACCACCCTGTCCGAGAAATGCAAGATACATTTTTCATAAATAAAAAATCAGAATTACCAGATAAAAAATTAGTCAAAGCAATTCAAGAAGCTCACGAAAAAGGAATCGGCGGAAGCAGAGGATGGAATTATGAATGGAAAGATGAAGAAGCAAAAAAAGTAGTTCTCAGAACCCACACAACTTGTTTGTCCGCAGAAACACTCGCAAAAATAAATGAAAAAGAATTACCAAAAAAATTCTTCGCTTTAGGAAAATGTTTTAGAAACGAAACCGTCGATTGGAGTCACGGATTTGAATTCAATCAGTCGGAAGGAATCGTCGTCGATCCAAATGGAAATTTCAGAAATCTTTTAGGTTACTTAAAACAATTCTTTAAAAAAATGGGATTCGAAAACATAAGATTCTCCCCGGCATATTTTCCTTACACCGAACCTTCAGTAGAAATTCACGTGTGGCACCCTGAAAAAAAAGTATGGCTCGAATTAGGCGGAGCAGGAATTTTCAGACCCGAAGTAACAATCCCCCTTTTAGGAAAACACATTCCAATTTTAGCATGGGGCCCCGGCTTCGACAGAGTTTTAATGGACCATTACTCAATAAAAGATTTAAGAGAACTTTACAAAAACGATATAACTAAATTAAGAAAAATCAAATCTTGGTAAAATGGCAAACATAAAATTTTCACGAAAAACTTTTGAAAAAGAAATAGGAAAACTCGACGAAAAAATGCAAAACAAAATTGCTATGTTCGGAACGCCTTTAGAATCTTTCGACGATAATGAAATAGAATTAGAAATTTTTCCAAACAGACCAGACCTTCTTTCTTATCAAGGTTTCAAAAGAGGATTTTTAGGTTTCTTAGGGAAAAAAACAGGATTGAAAACTTACAAACTGAACAAACCTCAAAAAGATTACAAAGTAAAAATCGATTCCTCCTTAAAAGAAATAAGACCTTTCACAACCTGTGCAATTATACAAGGATTAAAACTTGACGACGACAAAATAAAAGAATTAATTGACATTCAAGAAAAATTACATTTAACTGTTGGAAGAAAAAGAAAAAAACTCGCAATAGGAATTTATCCTTTAGAAAAAATAAAACTCCCAATAACTTTCAGAGCTTTAGAACCTGACAAAATAAAATTCATTCCATTAGAATCTGACAGAGAAATGTCTGGATTACAAATTCTTCAAAAACACCCGACAGGAAAAAACTATGCTCACTTACTCGCAGGAAAACAAAAATTCCCAATTTTCATCGACGCTGACAAAAATATTTTAAGTATGCCCCCGATTATCAATTCGCAACTAACTGGAAAAATAACTTATGAAACAAAAGATGTCTTCATTGAATGTTCAGGTTTCGATTTTGAAATTTTAAAAAAATGTCTGAATATTCTTGTAACAACAATGGCGGATATGGGCGGACAAATTTACCAAATGGAATTAGATTACAACGGAAAAAAACAAATCACTCCAGATTTAACTCCAGAGAAAAATAAAATTTCTTTAGAAAACACGAACAAACTTTTAGGAATAGAATTAAACGAAAAACAACTTAAATTAAACCTTGAAAAAATGGGGCACTCCTATGATAAAGGAAAAGTTGAAAGCCCGGCTTGGAGAACAGATTTATTACACGAGGTAGATTTAATCGAGGACGTCGCAATCGCTTACGGATTTGAAAACTTCGAGCCACAAATTCCAGAAATCTCTACAATTGGAGAAGAAGACCCGAAGGAAACAATCAAAAGAAAAATATCAAACATTCTAACTGGATTAAATTTCTTAGAAACTTCAAGTTATCACTTAACAACAATCAGAGACCAATTTGAAAAAATGGGAATCTCAAAACCAAAACCTTCGGACTACATCGAAGTCGAAGATTCAAAAACAGAATACAAAATATTACGAAAAGATTTATCACATTATTTAATGAAAATATTCTCGGAAAATGTTGACGCGGAATACCCCCAAAGAATTTTTGAAACCGGAAGAATTTTTGAAGACCTCAAAGAAAAAGAAAATTTATCTCTTGCAATAACACCAGGAAATTTCACGGAATTAAAACAAACCCTGGAATATTTATTTAGAATGCTCGGCATAAAAATTGAAATTAAAGAAACAGAAAATTTCCCTAAACATTTCATCGACGGAAGATGTGCAGAAATAAAACTCGAAAACAAATCAATCGGTTTCCTCGGAGAAATTCATCCTAAAATATTAAGAAACTGCAGAATAAAAATGCCCGTCGCACTTTTTGAAATTTCGTTAGAAGAAATTTTTGAAAAATTAATTGATTAAATTCTTTTCTTCAAATCTCTCATATTTTTTGTTTCCCAAACTAATTCGTTATTTAACCAAATTCTCAAAAAAGATTCTTTAGAAATTTTCAAACTTGACAACCCAGAAGAATTTTTCAAAACCTCTTCAAATTTATTCCAATCCCCATCAACAAGATGATCATAAAAAGTATACTGAATATTTCCACCACCAATTTTTGATTCAGGCAAAATAATTAATCCGTTATCTTCATATGCAGAAAGCCCTGTCAAATTCCTCACCATAAAATATTCAAAACCTAACTTCCTTGCTAAATCTAAACTATCTTTATTAAACAAATGATTTGGCGGACAATAAATTTTCGGACTAACACCAAGAATTTCTTCCATCATTTTTTTACCTTTTCTCATTAATTTTTTTTGTTCTTCAAAACTTTTTGCAAATCCATCAAGGCAAACATGTTCATGAAACGGGTCTGGCCAAGCACCTCTTTCACGACCTCCATTCTCCACAAATTCATCAAAACACTTTTCACAATAATGTAAATAACCTTCCTGTGCAAAAATAAAATTAGGATTGTTTTTATTCTCTTTTAAAAAATCAACCATCCAATTAGGATAATAATTTTCTGCAGGATAAACTCGTCCAAGAATTTTTTTCCTTCATCAGTTTTCAAATCTCTATCCAACAAAACAGACGGAACAGAAATAATAAAAGGCCTATTTAAAGAAACCAACTTTTTAGCCATTTCCCCGTCGTCATTAGTATATTGAAAATGTATTGCTGTTGTCATTTTAACCCAAATACTTTCTTCCATTAAGTTCTATTTTATTGTCCCAATTTTTTTCAACAACTTCTAAAACTTTAGACAAAGAACCTTTCATTTCCTGCCACAATTTAAACGAATCCTTGATATAATCTGCTTCTTTATTCGCAAGATATTCCACATCAAGACCAATAACCCGAACCCGATTCTTCGCCAACTTTTTATAAACTTCCATCAAAATTTCCTTTTCATCCGAGCCCAAAGTTTTTATCAATGAAAAAATAAACATCGTCCCACTCGCAGGATGCAAAATTGTCTCCACAAAATTCATATAATTAGTCAACTTATCAACAAGATATTTTCGAATCTCCCTCAATAAATAATCCGTCTCCGAATCGGCAATTTTCTCGATTTGAAAATCCTTATTCAACTCATCAAAATTCGGCAACCCATACTTCGCCTGAATCTCAAGATAATTTTTTTTCAAATCATCCAAACAAGAATCTTCACATTCGCAATCCTCGCAAATTTCCTTTTCCATCTTAAGAACTAAAATTAAACGTTTATAAAATTATGTATGAAAAGCCTGAACTGAGAGTCGAACTCAGGACCTCTACATTTTCAGTATAAATCTTCATTACCAATGTAGTGCTCTACCTACTGAGCTATCCAGGCACAACCAACAATAAAGAATTAACATTAAAAATTTATCTAATTACTTTCCTAAATTTCTTTTCAGATATAAAACAAGAATAGAAAGTATAAGTGCAAAAGTAATAACCCCGCAAAGAGTTGTCAAAAGAATAAATAAATTCACATACAATTCATCATTCGAAATCCCTAACAAAACAAACGAAATAAAAGTTAAAACTGTAAATAAAATTAATCTACCCACAGCAACTCTCATTTTATTTCTCGGAGCTTTTCTCATTAGTTTTTTAGATAATTTTTTCACAGAACCATCTCGCCTAACAACTTTCTTTCCAGAAACTTTCCTCACCACTTTTTTCTTCAACTTTCTCGTGACCTTTAGGTTATTTTTTGCCATCTTATAGTATATATTAGAGTATATACTTTATAAATCTTACTCTGGAAACCAACTTCGACCAACAACATTTCCCGTCAAAGAAATAAAATTTGAATAAACGTCGTCGACCCAATTTGAACTCATGTCAATAAAAATTTTAAAATTATCCGAGTCATACAACGCCAATCCATTATTACTAATTATTAAAAGAAAACCAATCGCAAAAAACACAAAAATAAAAAGAAATATTTTCATTCTTCAGATTCGTCAGGTTTATTATTTCCTTTCCAATCCATATTAACCGCATTTGCAGTTATACCTTTAAAATTAACAAAAACCGAACCAAGCCAAGAAACATACATCTTCCCTCCAGCCATTAATCCATCAAAAGATTTTAAATCCACCTCGCTACCACTGAAAACAATTGTAAAACTAATATAACCAAAAATAATAAGCCCAATTAAAAACAACGCGAAAATTTTATGTTTAAATCTTTTTATTTCAATAAGTAACCAAACTGCAATTATCAAAACCGCTACAACAAATAACGCCACCCCGATTACCATCAATAAAAGAACAAACAAACATATTTAAATATTTCTTTCAGCTATTTAATTCATAGCCCTATAGTACAGTGGTCAAGTATAGCTGGTTCTGGGCCAGCTGACCCAGGTTCGAATCCTGGTGGGGCTATTAAAAACAGGATGAGAACCTGAAGGTTCGACGAGCAACTTTGATTTCGATTAATTCCGAAGGTAAATTTAAAATATAGAAATCAAGGTTGGGAGCACTGGTGGGGCTATTATGAACCTGGGTTCCCAGGTCTCGAATTCCGAGCATCTTCTGAAATTTTAAATAAATGAACGAAGTGAATTTAAAGAATATTTCACGGAGTGCGAGTTAGTGGGGCTATTAAAAACAGGATGAGAACCTGAAGGTTCGACGAGCAACTTTGATTTCGATTAATTCCGAAGGTAAATTTAAAATATAGAAATCAAGGTTGGGAGCACTGGTGGGGCTATTATGAACCTGGGTTCCCAGGTCTCGAATTCCGAGCATCTTCTGAAATTTTAAATAAATGAACGAAGTGAATTTAAAGAATATTTCACGGAGTGCGAGTTAGTGGGGCTATTAAAAACAGGATGAGAACCTGAAGGTTCGACGAGCAACTTTGATTTCGATTAATTCCGAAGGTAAATTTAAAATATAGAAATCAAGGTTGGGAGCACTGGTGGGGCTATTATGAACCTGGGTTCCCATTTCTAAAAATTTATAAAACGACTTAAGCTTAATTCTTTGAGCCCCGATAGTACAGAGGCCAAGTATGCCGCCCTCTCAAATTTGACTGAAAGAGAGGTGAACTTTTCTCGACGAGAGAATAAGTACTATGCATCTCAATGCGACTTCGCTTTTGGAGATAGGCGGTGACCCGAGTTCGAATCTCGGTCGGGGCGTTCTACTTTTAATCTATTAGGTGACTACAAATTGCTATTTCCTCTCATACGTGGTCACATTTCTATTAATTCTCTTCGTTATATTCTCCTTTGTACGGGCACTCATATTCAAATAGTCTTATTTATGTGCTCCCACAATATTTTAATATATAGTTTAATGTGTACGGGCACTAATCGAAAGATATATAAATAGGTGTGCCCGTATAGTATTATGGTTTATACTGAGATAAAGGAGAGAAATGGTAAAAAATATTTTTATAGGGTAATAAATTCTAGGAAAGGCAAGAAGTTTAATAAAAAAAGAGTTTATCTAGGGGTTGATTTGAATAAACACAATCTGGCAGTTGAAGAATCAAAAGCGGATAAAGAATTAATGTTGCTTTCCACATTGTTAAATGAACAGGAAAAAAATGAGCTTGAATCAATAAAAAAATTGTTCCTTAGTGAACCAAAAACAAATTTTGAGAATAGATACGAATCTTTTATTTCTTTATTTACATACGATTCGACTAATATCGAAGGCAATACTCTAACTCTCCAAGAAACCTCTCAATTATTATTTGAAAATATTACGCCAAGGAAATCTTTAAGAGAAATAAATGAGGTGATTAATCATAAAAAAGCTTTTGATTTTATTTTGGAGGATAAAAAGGATATATCAAAGGAATTAATTTTGCAGCTTCATAAGTTAATTGTTCAAAACACATTAAGACCAGAACTTGAGAATCAAATAGGAAAATACAGAACATTGCAAGTGTATATTAGAGGAACACAATGGTTTCCTCCAAAGCCAGAAGAGGTTTCTGGCGAAATGGCTTCTTTATTAAATTGGTATGCTAAAAATAAAGATTCTTTACATCCATTAATTCTTGCAGCTTATTTTCATTCCGCTTTTGAAACAATTCATCCTTTTGTTGATGGAAATGGAAGAGCTGGCAGAATGCTTATGAATTTAATTTTGCACAATCACAATTATCCTATGATAAATATTCCTCATAAAAAGAAACATATTTATTATAAATCTCTTGAAGATTCACAGATAAAAGGGAATTTGAGACCTTTGGTTAAATTTTTATTTGATTTGGTAAAAGAAGGAAGGATTAGATTTTAAGCAAGTCAAAGGAATTTGATAATTTCTCTGCCACAACAGGGTGGTCGATAATGTTTTTAAACCAAAACAGCATCGACAAATTAATACATTTCATTAGAATCATAAAAGATAAAACCCAAGTTCCGTGAGGATAACAAAAGTGTGGATTACTCGGTCGGGGCGTTTCCATTAACCTTAAAACTTCTCCTTCCTTCCCTTACTCATGAAAAGAGGGAAAAAAATTGTTGGAAGATTCAGAGAAGAATTAAAAAAAGCAACACTCACAGCAATCGTAGCAGCTTCAGGAATTATCATCGCACTTTCTTGGAAAGGAGTTTTAGACGAATTATTATTAAAAATAAACACCCTAACTTTACTTCAAGGAAAATTAATTAGCGCAACAATCATCACAACCATACTTGTTCTCATAATGCTTCTCGCAACACATCTCTTACAAGAAAGAAAGATAGTTAAATAATCGTTCAATCCATTCTCCATGAACAAAAACATTCCCCAAATTATGAAAATTCTTTCAAAAAAATATCCTTCATCCAGTAACACAACTTTAAACAGAATGCGAGAAAAACCAGACGCTTACAAAGTTTTAATTTCTTGTCTTCTCTCATTAAGAGCCCGAGATGAAAATACTGAAAAAGTAACAACAAAACTTTTTTCCGTCGTCGACACACCAAAACAAATCGCATCAATGCCCACAAAAAAATTAGAAAAATTAATTTTCTCCTCGGGACATTACAAAAAGAAAACCCAAGTTCTAAAACACGTCTCAAAAGATTTAATTGACCGATTCAATTCTGAAGTCCCAAAAACAAAAGATGAACTTTTGTCGATAAAAGGCGTCGGTCCAAAAACCGCGAACATAGTTTTGGCTTTTGCATTCGGCGAATGTGTTTTACCAATTGACACACATTGTCACAGAATCCCAAACAGAATCGGCTGGGTCGAAACAAAAACCGCAGAAAAAACAGAAAAAGAATTAGAAAAAATACTCCCAAAAAAATACTGGTGCGAATTCAACGCAATCTTCGTGCAATTCGGAAGAGAAATCTGTCAACCAATTTCACCGAAATGTTCAATATGCCCAATAAATAAATACTGTAAAAAAATCGGCGTGACAAAAAGTCGTTAAAAAGATCTCACAAGATAATTATGTTTTGTCGCAAAATTCACCGCATTATCTACGGACAAATCTTTTTCAATTAACATAACCAAACCAAGCCTTTCTTTTAAATCTTCAATTTTTTCATCTAACTCTTCCTTGGAACGATAAGCTCCTAAACAATGAAAGCCAGCCTCATCCTCATAAACAAAAAATCTTTTATCTTCTTCAACCATCTCAAAAATTAATTTCTTACTTTTTTAAATATTTATATTCTATAAATTAATCTTTTTATTATGCCTTTCACAAATTCTTCTTGCACACTCTAAAGAAATATCTTCAACAATAACTTTAAACAAACCCTTTTCTTTAATGCTATCATAATATTTTTTAAAATAATCTTCACTCCCATAAGTTGTATAAAAATATCTTCCTGCAAACCCCTTCAAAACAACCCCATAAGGTCCCTCACCACTCATATAATTCATTAACCAATCATATTCTTAAACATTTGTATAAAATAAAATACCAACAGCAATCTTTAAAAACCGATTTTCACAACAATTTACTATGAAGAGAAGTTCAAGACGTTGGAAAAAGAAAGGACAAATGCGTTGGAAATGGCAACGTAAAAGACTTAGAAAGGAAAAGCATAAGCGAAAGCTAAGAAGAGAGAGAAGTAAGTAGAATTCTACCATCTAAAAACAACAACTTTTATAAACTATTATTTTAACAATAATTTATGGAATATTTTGAACAAACAATAGGAACAGCCACTTACATCTATGATCCTGAAACGAGAAGGGCAATCTATAGACAAAAAAGCAACAACAAAAATTATCTCACAGGAAAATTAGAAAAAGGAAGTCGTATACATGAAAAACTAATCCAAGGGGAAAAAATACAAATTGACTCAGAATTATTTGATGTAGTATATGAGGCACAAACAAAAATAAATGAAATCCGGGAAGACTCAACCAAAAAAATTCTAACTCTTGAAAGGAAAATAGAAAAAAGCAGAACTAAGTTATTTGAATCTCCCAAGTGCTCCACTGCGATTTCTGACAATTCTACCATCTAAAAACAACAATCTTTATTAAGAGAGTCGGAATAATTAAACTATGAAAAGTGGTATATGGACTGAAGAATATCGTCCCACAAAATTCTCGGAAGTCGTGGGTCAGGACAACACAATTAAAAGAATAGAATCCCTCACAAATTCTCTAAACATACCTCATTTAATGTTTGCGGGTCCAGCAGGAACAGGAAAATCCACACTCGCGCTAATTGTCGTAAAAGAACTTTTTAAAGAAAACTGGAAAGATAATTATTTAGAATTAAACGCCTCCGATGAACGAGGAATCCAAATCGTGCGAGAAAAAGTAAAAAACTTCGCCAGAACAAAATCCCTTGGAAACGTGCCCTTCAAAGTAATATTTTTAGACGAAGCCGACGCCCTAACACCCGAAGCCCAACAAGCTCTAAGACGAACAATGGAAAATTATTCCGTAACCTGTCGTTTCATTTTATCCTGCAATTATTCAAGTAAAGTAATCGACCCAATCCAATCCCGTTGCGCAATTTTCAGATTCAAACTTTTAGAAAAAAAAGACATAGAAAAAAGAATAAAAATAATCGCAGAAAAAGAAGACCTAACAATTTCGTCCGAAGCAATTGAAACAATTTATGAAGGAAGCGAAGGAGATTGCCGGCGTTCAATAAATATTTTGCAATCAACAGCCGCAATTTCTCCGTCGATAACAGCCGAATTAGTATCCACAATAATTTCCAACGCAAAACCCAAAGACATCAAAGTTGTATTAGATTACGCGCTCTCAGGAGATTTCAAAAACTCGCGTGAAAAACTTTTAGATATAATGTTAAAAGAAAGTATCTCCGGACAAGACGTAATAAAATCAATCCAAAAAGAAATCTGGAACCTCCCAATCGAACCAGAAATAAAAGTAAGACTTACAGAAAAAACTGGTGAAATAGAATTCCGAATTGTCGAAGGCTCAGACCCTTTCATCCAATTAGAATCCTTAATCGCAAGCTTTGTCTTGGCCGGTTTAGGGAAATAAAATGCCTATTCCAAAAAGAGATTATCAAAGATGGGACGGCAACGAAAAATTAAAAACAGAAGATTGTAATTATTGTAAATACTATAGAAATGTTGAACAAGAAGAAGTATGTGGTTGGGGAAAAGCATTCAAAATTTTAGAAACCCCTTCCAAAAAAAGAAAATGTGAAATTAAAAATAGAAAAATAAAACACGAGCAATCAATAAAATATATTGATGAAATAATATTAAACGGAGATTTATAATTAATAAAATGAAACACTTCAATTTAGAGATAAAAGCAAGATGCTCAGAAAAAAAACAAGAAATTATAAGAGAAATTCTCAAAAAAGAAGGTGCAGAGTTCAAAGGAATAGATAATCAAACAGATATATACTTTAATATTCAAAATGGAAGATTAAAATTAAGAAAAGGGGAAATAGAAAATTTTTTAATCCATTATCAAAGAAAAGAAACTGCGAATCAAAAAGAATCAAAAATATTATTATATGAATCAGATCCCAATTCAAATTTAGAAGAAATTTTAAGAATTTCTTTAGGAATAAAAATAATTGTGGACAAAAGGAGAGAAATTTATTTTATAGAAAATGTAAAATTCCATTTAGATATTGTAAAAGGGCTCGGAAGATTTACGGAAATCGAAGCAATCTCCGAAGACGATTCAATAAATTACGCAAGATTAGAATCACAATTAAACTATTACAAAACAAAATTCGAAATTAAAAAAGAAGATTTGATAAATTGTTCATATAGTGATCTTCTTTTGGGAAAATAAAATGAGTCCTTGGATTGAAAAATATCGTCCGAAAAAATTCTCAGAAATTAAAGGCCAAGATTCAGCCGTGGCAATAATTAAAAGTTTCGTCGGCGGATTTAGAAAAGGAAAAAAAGCATTGATTCTTCACGGCCCGCCTGGAACTGGAAAAACAACTTTAGTTCACGTAATGGCAAACGAAACAAACGCAGAAATATTTGAACTCAACGCTTCCGATTTAAGAAACAAAGACAAACTTCACGAAATTTTAAAACCCGCAATCGAACAACAATCTCTTATAAAACAAAATAAAATAATCCTCGTCGACGAAGTCGATGGAATCTCAGCCATAGACCGAGGTGGACTCACAGAATTAATGTCTTTAATCGCCTCAACTTCTTATCCAATCGTAATAACTGCGAACGACATCTGGGACAAAAAACTAAGCACACTAAGAAAAAAATCCGAACTAATCCAACTCAAAGAAGTCGACTACAAAATAATAAACGGGATAATGTTCGAAATCCTAAAAAAAGAAAATCTCTTCGTCAATCAAAATGTCGTCACAAGTTTATCTCTCCGAGCCAAAGGAGACATTCGTGCAGCAATAAATGATTTGCAAACCATCGCAAGAATGCGAGACCCTTCAGAGATGACCTTCGACGAAAGAAACAAAGAAATCACAATCTTCGACGCACTAAAATTTATTTTCAAAAACAAACCCTCAAAAGACACAATGAGAATCTACGACCAAGTTAACATGTCAATAGAAGAAATAATTCTCTGGGTTGAAGAAAATATTCCAGAAGAATATCAAGGAGAAGAACTCGCGCGAGCCTACGAACTTTTAGCAAAAGCTGACGTGTTCAAAGGACGAATTTACAAACAACAATACTGGAGATTTTTAGTCTACGAAAATTTCTTTTTAAGTTATGGAATGTCCTCGGCAAAAAAAACTCCAAATCCAAAATACACGAGCTACAAAAAACCAACAAGAATTTTAAAAATTTGGCTAAACAATCAAATGACAATGAAAAAGAAATCCATCGCAATAAAATACGCCCAACATGTTCATGTCGGACAAAAGCGAGCTATGAACGAATTCCCAATTATAAAACAAATAATAAAATCAAACCCAGCAATCCAAAAAGAACTCAAACTCAGCCCTGAAGAAATTGAATATGTTTTGAGATAATAAATTAACTTTCTCAATTTTTCCCTAACAAACAAAAAACTTATCAAGTCTCTTTGATATCTCCCAACAAATTCTTTTTGCAATAATCAACATAATAGGTCTTATAACCAGAAAAACCCGCTTCTTTTGCACGAGAATCAATATCGCAATCTCGCTCCTCAAATCCAACCCAAAATTCTGGAAAGTATCCTTTAGAAAATTTCATCTCTTTATCCCGAAAATCTGAAAAAGTTTCTAACAAAGAAAAATAATTTTTCAAAGCAAGTTCATATTCACAAAAAATTTTCAAAGACTCATCTCTCTCCTTTGATTCGGCGTTATTAATTTCTTCTGCAACGACAATTAATAAATTAGCTAAATTACAAGCAACATCCTTAAACACTGAAAAATCAGCTACCTCTCTTTCTAAAGAACGATAAATTCTCAAACATTCTTCAGCGACTTCTTTATATTGTGTAAATTCCATGAAAAAACTCAAGATTAAGACTTTTTAAAAGCAACTATTCAGAAATATTTCCACTCGCTAAAAAAATAATTATTGCCTCAATCCAAAGCACAATTAAAACTAATCCTGCATAGAAGAAAGTTCCCATTCCTTCAATCAATCCTCCAATCAAAAGGCAAGCGATTGACACAACTAAAACCATCAATCCAAAAGCCAAACCAAGATTCAATTTATTACTCATAATAAGACAAAGAATTTTTTATTTAAAAGGATTGTTACAAAATTAAATATATACTGGATTAACAATTACCTGCTGTAGTTACAGCAGTTGCATCTAATACTTCGCCACATTCTTCAGGTGCGTCGTTGAATGAACTACAAATTGAAGTCTTAAAAGCATCAGCAGTTCTACTTGAAGGTTGAACAATAACTCCATTAATCATTAAGGTAGGTGAACCAGTAACCCCTTCCTTTTGAGCAAGTGCAGAATATTCTGAAGTCAAATCTTCACCATCTGACTCGACACAAGCAAGAACTTTATCACTATCAATTCCCAAAGATTTCATTAACTTTACAGATTCATCCAAATCACAAGTAACATCTCTTGATTGACTACAAACAGGATAAATATCACTCACAAACTTTTCAGCATAAGCCCAATATTTGTCTTTATCCAATTTCTGTATACAAGCTTGAATTTTGTTCTGTTGAGTTTCAAACGCCCCATGACCATCGTGGTAAAGCACAACATTAAAATCAACTTTATCTCCTAACAAAGAAGCAACTTCCGCCAAAGG
>Ga0208375_1002073_pt1 | contig 19812 bp, 19 predicted proteins | sample RifOxyD1_FD_184038 | JGI IMG/M metagenome (GOLD analysis project Ga0208375, IMG submission 184038) | Soil microbial communities from Rifle, Colorado - Rifle Oxygen_injection D1 (SPAdes) | ecosystem: Environmental > Terrestrial > Deep subsurface > Rock core/Sediment | place: Rifle, Colorado... | reverse complement strand
AACACCAATTGAAAATACCAAAAATACTTTTAAATCAGCTTTTGGTGGAATAAAAGAACAATATCAAGAATTTAAAAATTCAATGGCTGATGTTTTTGTCCCTTTTATAACTGGGATTGAGGTTTATGAGAAGAAATAATTGGTAAGCTCAAAAAATCAAAATAGTATCATTTCTGCGTTAAATCATAAAGATAATGCTCTTGAGATGATATATTTTTATTCTGAATAAAAATCAATTTGATTTTTATAGTTGTATTTAGGGCTTAAATTTGATATAATTAAGATATAAATGGCTAAAGAAGAAGAAAATAATTCTGGAAATATTGAGGATATAGGCGCTCAAAAGGGCGTTATTTCGCGCTCTATCGTGAGCGAAATGAAAAAATCTTTTATTGACTATGCTATGTCTGTCATCACTGACAGAGCTTTACCTGATGTTCGTGATGGTTTAAAACCTGTTCACCGTCGTATTCTTTATGCTATGCATACTATGGGTCTTTCATCATCTGCTAAGACTAGAAAATCAGCTGCAGTAGTCGGAGAAGTGTTAGGTAATTATCACCCTCACGGTGATACTTCTGCTTATGAAGCGATGGTTAAAATGGCTCAAGACTTTGCCATCAGATATCCACTTGTTATCGGTCAAGGCAACTTTGGTTCTGTCGATGGAGACAATGCAGCGGCAATGCGTTATACCGAAGCTAAAATGAGTAAGGTGGCTAGTGAACTTATGCGTGACATAAACAAAGAGACAGTGGATTGGGTGCCAAACTATGACGCAACCAAAAAAGAACCATCAGTTTTACCAGCTGTCGCTCCGCAACTTTTACTCAATGGCACTTTAGGTATTGCTGTCGGTATGGCAACCAATATTCCTCCTCATAACCTTCGCGAAGTAGTAGATGCCACTTCTTTTCTCATAGACAATAAAGAGGCCACTACTGAAGATTTGTTGCAATTTGTGCAAGGACCAGACTTTCCGCTTGGAGGCGTTATTTTCAATACTAAAGATATTCATCACGCTTATGCTACCGGACGAGGCGGTATCGTTGCTCGCGGTGTGGCAGACATAGTTGAAGATAAAAATACCACTCAAATAATAATTAGCTCTATTCCTTATAGAGTAAACAAAGCGGAGCTCATAATAAAAATTGCTGACTTAGTCCGAGAGAAAAAAATTGATGGTATCAAAGGCATCAGAGATGAATCTACCAAAGATATCAGAATAGCTATTGACCTTAAAAATGGTAGCCATCCCCAAAAAGTTTTAAATTATCTTTATAAACACACTCAACTTGAAGATGCTTTTCATTTGAATCTAGTAGCTTTAGTTGATGGAGTGCCTCAAACTCTCTCTTTAAAAAGCATTTTAGAAGAATTTGTAAAACATAGACAAATTGTAGTTAGAAGAAGGACCGAATTTGATTTGCGTGAAGCTGAAGCTAGGGAGCATATCTTGCTTGGACTTAAAAAGGCGCTTGACCATATAGACGAAATTATTAAATTAATCAAGAAATCAAAAGACGTAGAAGAGGCGCGAGCCAACCTGATGAAAACTTTCAAGTTTTCCGAACTTCAAGCTAACGCTATTTTAGAGATGCGTCTGCAAAAATTGGCTGGTCTTGAAAGACAAAAAATAGAAGATGAGTTAAATGAAGTTCAAAAATTGATAGGCGAGCTAAAAACTATCTTGGCTAACCCTAAGAAAATACTTTCAATTATCAAAAAAGAGCTTTCAGATATTTCTGAAAAATATGGAGATGATAGAAGGACCAAAGTGATTAAAGGTGGAGTTAAAATCCTATCTGTTGAAGATTTAATCGCTGATGAAGAAAATACTCTCATATTGACTGCTGGCGGTTATGTTAAAAGGACCAGTCCAGACGAATACAAAAAACAAAAACGCGGGGGAGTTGGGGTGATTGATTTAGATACCAAAGAAGAAGATTTTGTTATCAATTTTTTGACTGCCAACACTCATTCTGATCTCATCTTCTTTACTGACCTTGGCAAAGCTTATCAAATAAAAATGTATGAACTTCCAGAAGGCAAAAGAGCCACTCGTGGTAAATCTATTATGAACTTTATTTCTCTCTCTGAAGGTGAAAGAGTTACTTCTATTTTGCCGATGCCTAAAAACTTGAAAGAAGATAAAGACCTTTCATTGATGATGATTACCGAAGGTGGTATTGGCAAAAAAGTTAGCGCTTCTAGTTTTCACGATGTTAGAGCGAATGGTATTATCGCTATCAAACTTGGCGAAAAAGATAAGTTAATCTCTGTTTCTGGAGTGGTTAAGGGAGATTCTGGCATAGTAGTTACCTCTAAAGGCCAATCAATAAGGTTTAAAGAAGGAGATGTCAGAGAAATGGGCCGAACCGCCGCAGGAGTAAGAATAATAAAATTAAAAAAAGGTGACAAAGTGATTGGCGCTCATGCTATCCCCAAAGAAGCTGAAAAAGATGCAGCCCTTCTTACATTAGGGACCAATGGTTATGGCAAGAAAACCATCATCACTGAATATAAGATTCAAAAGAGAGGTGGCTCTGGTATAAAGACCAGCAATGTTACTGCTAAAACAGGCGAAATAATATCTTCTACAGTGGTGACTGGCTTAGAAGAAGAAGCAGTAGCTATGTCAAAAAAGAGTCAAGTTATCAGATTAAGTCTTTCTGAAATACCAACCCTCGGACGTTCTACTCAAGGTGTTCGTATTATGAAGCTTCGTGCCGGCGACTCCATCGCTTCCTTTATCTGTCTTTAATTTCTAAACATATTGCCAAGAAGATGCCGATCTCGGTAATTGTGGATAATGGTAGTTCACAGTTTGAGTGAGACGGTTTTGATTTGAATGTTATATAATATAAGTATGACAAAGTTTCAATTGGTTTTGACTGGGATTTTTGGAGTATTTCTAATCGTAGGAGTGATAATATTTTCTTCTTATAGAGGGAGTCTTGGAAATGCAATCTCAATAGAGATATGGGGCACTATGCCTCAAACCACTTTCAATGAAGCTATCAAAGCAACGTCTCTTCACCAAAGCAAAGAATTTACTCTTCAATATGTTCAGAAAACTGAAGAAGAATTTGATGCTAGTTTTATAGAAGCTTTAGCTTCTGGTAATGGTCCAGATATCTTTATGTTGGGAAGTGAAAAGATACTCAAGCACCGCAACAAAATATTTGCTATTCCGTATGAAGCTTTTACTACTAGGCAATTTAAAGACTCTTTTATAGAAGGAGCTGAAATTTATATGGCGCCAGAAGGATTTTTAGCTTTGCCCATAACGGTCAACCCACTGGTTATGTATTGGAACAGGTCTATCTTTACTGAAGTTAAAATCACTGAACCTCCAAAATATTGGGATGAGTTTTATAATTTAGCCAATCAGATATCTAAAAAAGATGGTGCTTTAAATATATCAAGAAGCTTGGTAGCTTTTGGTGAATTTGGAAACATCTCTCATGCCAAAGAAATTGTTATAAACTTGGCAATGCAAGCGGGGACGCCTGTTACTATCTGGGGCAGTAACAACAAAGCTTTAAGCGTCTTTGCTGACTCTTTCAACAAATCAACCATTCCAGCTGAAGCGGCAGTCAATTTTTATACCGAATTTAGCAATCCAGCCAAATCCTCATACTCTTGGAATCGTTCTTTAAATAATTCTACCAACTACTTTTTAGGAGGTGACTTGGCTTTGTATTTTGGTTTTGCTAATGAAATAAGCAATCTTCAAATTAAAAATCCAAATCTAAATTTTGATGTGGCATCAGTGCCTATTTCTAGGGAGGGCGGAGTTAATGTCTCTTATGCTAATTTTAATTCTTTTGCTATCACCAAAGCTTCTAAAAAGATAAGCGCCGCTTTTTCTGTTATTTCTATTTTAACTGGCAAAGAAGGGGCGATGGCTTTTAGTAAAGCTTTAAGATTGCCACCAGCAAGAAGAGATCTTTTAGGACAGAAACAAATCAATTCATATGAGAGTGTTTTCTATGATAGTGCTATCCGAGCCAAAGCTTGGCTTGATCCGTCCAAAGGAGAAAGTGATATCGTCTTTAGAAATATGATAGAATCAATCACAAGCGGTAGAGCTAGGACGGGAGAAGCTGTCAATCGAGCTCATAGAGAACTCTCTACCTTATTATTAAAATGAAAAAACCATTAATCAAAAATATTTTAATTTTTTCGTTATTTTTTCTTTTTATTATGATACCTTTTTTAGTTTCTGCTCAAGGTGGTTTTATACCTTGCGATGGTGGTCTTAGTGACGAATGCGGTTATGATGATTTATTGATACTGATAAATAATGTAATAGATTGGATTATAAAGATTTCAGTCCCGATAGCGGCGGGTGTTTTTGCTTGGGCTGGTATAAAGATGATGATACATGGCGATAATCCAGGCAAAAGATCAGAGTCTATAAATACAATGAAGAAAGTTTTTATTGGTTTTGTTTTTATTTTATCAGCTTGGATTATTGTAACCACTATCACAAATGCTCTTTTGAGTGATAAAAATGGTTTTAAAGATGCAGTGCCAGTCCAAGGAGTCAAATAATTAATCAATTTTTATATATAAAATTATGTTTAAATTTTCAAAAAGTTTTTTTAAAATTTTAATTCCAATTGTAGTTGTCATAGTTTTAGTAATGCCGATGTTTGTGTTGGCCGCAAATGGCGATGGTGGAGGTGATACGGGAGGCGATGGTGGAGGGACTACTGGTTCTGTCCCCCCAATAAATTCATCAATAGAAATAAAAAATCCATTTAAAGAAAATACCATTGAAGGTTTGATAACCACCATTATTAAAGATATTTTAATACCTATCGGTAGTGTGGTAGCTGTGGTAATGGTTATGTATGCTGGATTTCTTTTTGTAACGGCTAGAGGTGATGCGGCACAAATAACTAAAGCAAAGGATGCTCTACTCTGGGCGGTTATAGGTGCGGCCATACTTTTAGGTGCTTGGATTATATCGCAAGCCATCGGCAAAACTATTAGTCAATTAAGAGTATAAAAATGGATTTAACAGCGATTATAAGTTTGTTTATAAATATAGGGCTTAGAATAATACCATTTTTAGGAACGGTGGCCTTTCTTGTATTTGTTTTGGGTATAGTCAAGTTTATAAAATCTGCCGGTAGTGAAAAAGAAATAAAAGATAGCAAAAATTTAATTATCTGGGGGATTGTAGGATTACTTATTTTGGTAAGTATTTGGGGTATAATTTCTTTTACTATGGGTGAATTTGGTTTTAGAGGAGGAGTGATTATTCCTCAAATTCATTTTTAATATATGATAAAAATATCAAAAATAATAGTAATACTTCTCTTTTTTCCATTATTTGCATCTGCCGCTGGAGTTATTGACCTTATAGATGCGGCCTCTGGCATAGTTAGCGAAGTGCTTATACCGCTTGCTTTTGCTTTAGCTCTCTTTTATTTTTTCTGGGGAGTAGCCAAATACATAAGGACCAGTGCTGGTGATGAAAAAGGAGCCGAAGAAGGAAAGAAGATTATGATTTGGGGTATCGTCGGTCTCTTTGTAGCTTTTTCAATTTGGGGTATAATTACCTTTATCCAAAGTGAGCTTGGTATTCCAGAAGTTGAAAATCCAGCAATTCCCAGAGATATAATTACCACTAAAATTTATTAATATTAATATTTAAAACTTATGTTAAATAAAATTTATAAAATCATTTTATCTTCCGTATTTGTTTTATTTCCCGTTTTTTCTTTTGCCCAACTAAAGGAGACTGGAAAATTATTTTGGGAAGCTAAATATATTGTGACAGATATGCTGGTCCCGCTTGCTTTTATTCTAGCCCTACTTTTCTTTTTCTGGGGTATTGCCAAGTATATACGCTCTGCTGGTAGTGAAAAAGATGAAGGCAAAAAAGTAATGGTGTGGGGTATAGTAGCTCTCTTTGTGATGGCCTCTGTCTGGGGACTCGTCGCTTTCCTTCAAGGTGAGCTTTTGGGTGGCTCTGGACCAAATTCTATACCTATACCAACTATTGGTGGGGATGGTGGAGCTGATAATACTGAAGCCTGGAATGCCGCTTCGCCTTAATTATATTACGTTGTGGATTACTTTTGGTTGAAATTAAGTATAAAAATGATATTATTATAAAGCAAATTAAAAATGGTCGTTTATTTAATTATTAATTATTAATTTAAAATTATATGAAAAAATTAGCGTTAATTGTTGGAGCTTTGGCTTTCCCTCTTGTCTCTTTTGCTCAAGGTTTAACTGCACTAAGAGGTTTAATTGAAGATTTGGGTGGTATTGTGGATATAATCATACCAATTGTTTTTGCCCTCGCTATTCTTGGATTCTTTTATGGTTTGGTTAAATACATTTTTGGCGCAGATCATGACAAGGAACAAGCCAAAAAGACAATGATTTGGGGAGTGGTGGCTCTCTTTGTGATGGCCTCTGTCTGGGGATTGGTTCGATTTATCGGTGAAAATGTAGGAATAGGCACAGATACAGGTGCTCCTGATGTTGGCAATCTTATTCCTAATGAAGTTGAATAAACTTGCTCTAAAATACAAAAATAAAACTGCTTTAAGGCGGTTTTATTTTTGTATTTTTTTTAAGAAGAGATATAAACTTTTATATCTTGCAATTTTTGAGTATTAAAAATAAAATGTAGTTATGTTAGCCGCTACAATAACAGCTGTAACAGATCTTTTAGGTCAGATAGCTATTTTGATATTAAATCCACTCATAGTGCTTGGTTTTGTTGTTGCCACTATATATTTATTTTATGGGATAGTGCAGATGATTTGGGGAGCCGATGGTAATGATTTAGATAAAAAAAAGACCAATGTTATGTATGGAGTAATTGGGCTTTTTATAATGTTTTCTGTTTATGGCATTTTAAGAATTGTTTTGGCTACTTTTGATATTCCCTGTGAACTATTTTTTTGTTAATATTTTTTACAAACAAAAACCCCATCGGAGCAAAAGACTTACGCCTTTTACTCGATGGGGCTACGGAGGACCTCTGTGCTGTCGCATAATGCCCTCCTAACTTTTCGGAGTGAGAGTGATTTTGATGATCACCGGCTCTTTCTCCAACGATTGCACCCGCATCTTTATTGCTTTGGGTACGCGGAGAAATTCCTCCGACGGAAATTCTCCCAGAATCACCTTCCCGTCTTGGGTGGTGAATTCTGCGCGATACTTCTCTTCTTTTTCCGGACTGACCCGCCCAAAATCATATCGGTGGTTGTTTGGGAACGAGAAGTAGTTGCTCCATTCTCCAACTGGGGCTTCCAATGTGACTATCAGAGTCCCAGTGCTGGTTACCAATGATCCCCAGCAGGCGACTGAAGCGGTCCATGGGGCTGTGCCGTACTTCTTGTACAAGTACTCGGCGGCTGCCCGATTGTGGGCTTCGCTCCGCTCCACATCGAGCGATTCGTCTGGACCCAAACTCCCATCAAGTTTCATTTCGGCTTCAAGGAGTTTGAGCTCCTCGCTAACGTCCGGATCACCGATATGAATCTGCCACTTTCCAACCGCACCGGTGCCCCAAGGGGCATCCTGCGGATTTCGGACTGGAGTTATTCCGTCCTCAAGAAAATGCCTACCGCTTCCGGGAGCGCCGGTACCAGTCTCGCAGCCATCGAGGACTGCTAGGGTATAGCTGACACTTCCGGCTTGTGTCCCTCCCAATTGTGGAGAGAAACCGGGGGTGATAGTTGCTTCGTTAGAACTTCCAAAAGGCCAACCTTTTTCTTGGAAATATTTCCAAGTGATGGTAGCAAGTCCCAATATCAGCATTGCGGTGATTATTTTTGCTAATCTTTTGGCCGTCGGATGGTCTGATTCAGTTTCTTTTCCATCCTTATCTTTCACTTTAACAGTGAGAAAATAAAGAATTGTCCAAAACCCAATATTGAAGATTAACCAAGTATACCACTTGTAAGCAAGTATATCCCAAAACCAGGGAATCATTGCCCAGACCACCAAGTTGAAGATAGCTAGTCCATACACTATCAGCAACTTAGTATGCGTCAGCCATGACCATCTACTTTCTTCTTCCTTTTTTGTCTTTATGTCTTTGTTTTTTTCGGAAGAAGAGGTGGGTTTTAGGTTTTTGATGAGTAGAAGAACAATACCTCCTACTACCAAAACCATGGACAAAAAACCGATCAAAATCGGAACTATCTGATCAAGCATGATAAGGAGCCTCCTCTATCTATTGTATCATATTTATAAAATAAAGTCAACAAAAAGCCGAGGGGTTACCTCGGCTATACGAATCAAGTGTAAAGAAAGATTATTCTCCACTATCTGTCGGAATGGCAATGACAGGTTTTTTACCTTTTTTGCTCTTGCCTTGACGATCTCCTTCAACATAGGTTCGCAGGTTTTGTAGTGCGCCAACTTGTTGTGAGTGAAAGATGTCAGGACCGTTAGGGATACTAGACACCGCACCAACAACCATTTCTGCCGCCTTCTGCTTTGCCTTAGCTTCTGTTTCAATGCGATATGCCTCTGCATCTGCGGCAATTCGCACTCTTTCAGCTTCTTGTTCAGCTTCGTATTTTCTAGTCAGAAGCTCTCTATATTTGGCGGCTGCATCTCCTGCTGGTTCAATCGATTGGATTTGCACCAGTTCTACATTAACCCCAAATCGTTCTTTGAAGTTTTCCAACCTGCTGTGTAAAGCTTTAGCTAGCTCTTCAGAGGAAGTTTCAGAAAGTGCTCCTATTGTGCCAACAGGAAGAGCCGTACTGGGATCCCCTTCAGGTGGAGCAAACAACTCTCTAATGTTTTGGGTACCGATGTATACTCTAGTGGTACCCTCTGTTTGGTTTGTGACAGCCTCTAGCCAGTGCTGGACCCTATACAGGGCCTTGTAGGGATTGGTGATGGAAATCGTCAATAGAAAACTGACATCAACTGGAATTCCTTCCTTGGTTTCTGCCGACAGCACCTTGACGAAATACACATCACTTTGTACTAAAACATGGCTAATTGGCTCATCGTGCGAGATTGGTGCTTTGGTAGTAGAAACCGTACCATCAGATTTCTTTGGATAACCCCACTCTATCCAGGTCATCCTATACCGTTGAATTTCGGCAAATGGTGGGACACCGATCAGATATACACCCTCAAACAACCTCAACAATTTTTCAATAACGGTCTTGTTTTTGCGAGGCCACTGGCTAGCATGGATCAATTCCCAGTACTCAGCTTCTTGCGGATCAAATCTAAAAGAAGCATTGCGGTGATCTTTGAATAGCTCACCTTGGAATATATGTCCAGCATAGTTCATGATGAACTTCCGAAATTTCTTATTCCAGATTACTGGTCGTGCTTGACCCTCTGCCGTTGTGGCAAAAAACCACTCCAATTCTGCCATCTTTCTAACAATGAAAGGTGACAGAATTAATACGGCAGGGAATGTGAGAACAACAAGTGTCGCCAACATCACAGCAAACATTAGTTGCCAATTCATAATTCTGCTCCTCCTTCAATCTTTTTGCAGTCAAAGAACTGCTTTTCCGTTTATAACTATATCACAAGCTGTTTAAAAATGCAATCCCATTAGAAATCGCGGAAATATTATTTCCTATTTCTAACGGGATAAAGCAAAAACCGACCTTGCGGACGGTTTTTGCACTGTGTCCCGTGATTGCAAAGCAATTTTACGGGATATTTTAGGTTTTCATTCTCATAAGCCGAATTCTGTTTTACCACGCCGAAGCTTTAAGCGAAGGCGGGTTTTCCAGCAATTTATCTAGGATTTAGATTACTCTAAAACTCGAGCGGCACTTCCACACAAAGGTGGACACGGCCTTGCACTCCAGTAAGTATTTTGCCGTTTCAGCCGGACTTAACCGGATCGTTTCTGTTCGCAACTCTACCAACTTTGCCCACTGAAAGTGGTTGCAAAATTGAGTATCTTGAGCTTGTCGAAGGATTGTCCCTCGATATACTCGGGACGCTCAATTTTGTACTCACTCTTAGTGAACAAAATTGGCGACGGGTATTACCCGCTACCGTTTGAATCGCCACAAGGGCGAGTAAATGTTCGGACTTTCCTCCCTAACTAAAAAAGTTAGAGTAGCTGTCGAAATGAAAACCTAATTGCATTATATCATATTTAATTATAAATACAAAATTACTGTTTGTGGGCAAGAGAGGACTTGAACCTCCACGCCTTGCGGCACTAGCTCCTAAGGCTAGCGTGTCTACCATTCCACCACTTGCCCAATTGAAATAATATAACATAAAAGGTGACTATCGTCTTTTCCTATCATGTGCGCCCACTAGGATTTGAACCTAGGACCGTCTCGTTAAGAGCGAGCTGCTCTACCAACTGAGCTATGGGCGCATATCAAACTATTTTAGTTTAAATTTATTGGTTTAGCAATATTTTTTAATTTTTGCCATCTTTTTTCTATTAGCTTAACTTGTGGAGCAATATCTTTTAATATTGCTTGAGTCCATCCGTATACACAATGACGATAATCAGTCCCTTTGGGAGCTTCAATCCTAAGGGTTCCATAATAGAGGTTATTTTTCTTGTAATTTGTACTTAATGGTTTTACATAACTTTTTTAATATTTAAATTTAATACAAAATTAGCTAAAAATTTTTACCTCCAATCATCCATAAAGAATTCATAACCACCGATGAGGACTGGGGTAGAAAGAAAATACCAAATAATCACATCATCCAGTGGAAAAGTTTTGCCAAATAATGAAGTATTGAAAAGGTACTCTCCTGGCCACCACCAACTACCAATGAGAAGAGAGATGGTCTCGTAGTAAAAGAAAATAAAAGCAAAAAATATTGTTGGCCAAATCACTTTCTTGATGAATTTTGGCTTATTATAGAAAATCACAATAGCTGGCAAGATAAGTAAGGGGATAGCAATGGTGAAATAATTTAAAGTTATAAGATCTTTATTAATAAAGAATATGGCATATATTATTGACGCCGCAATAGTATATATAAATACTAAAAATTTGAAACGGGATGATATTTTCCCATTTGAATCCTTATCTATAAAATATTCGTAAAAACTTAAACCCCACAAGAAATTTAAAAAAGCGAAAATCATGTTTTCAACTGGCACCAAACCAAATGGTCTCGTTATTATCGACTGCACATCCCACACATCTGCCAATCGAGCACACAACTCTATTGCTGGTGCAATTATAAAAACTGTAATAAGAGAAAATGTTAATATTTTAAGTTTTGACTTTTTGAGCCAGAGGAAGTTAATTATAGTCGGTGGTACCAAAACTAAGAAAATGGATACTATATAAACAGGTTTTAAAATAAAAACTAAAAGTCCTGCTATTAAAACATAACTAAAAAGAAATAAAATTTTCTTATTTTTTGGCTTCATTGTTTTGTGTCTCTATTTTACCAATTTTAAAACTATTTCCAAAATATATAAAATATTTGTAAAGAGTATTTAATGTTAGGTATACACACCTTATTGTTGATTGTTTTTCGTATACCAATATAATTACTTTTATGAAAAGAAGTTGGTCTGAAACTCAATTAAAAAATGCTGTTAAAGTGTCAAAAAGTTACAGACAAGTAATTAGTTTATTAGGACTAAGACCAACGGGTGGTAATTATGATCAAGTAAAAAAATATATAAGAGAATACTCTTTAAATATAAAACATTTTACTGGAAAAGTATGGAATAAAGGATTGAAATTTGAGTTTAATCCTCGTATACCTCTTGAAAAAATCTTAATAATAAATAGCACATACCAAAGCTTTAAGTTGAAAAAACGATTATTTTCAGCTAAACTTAAAAAACCTAAATGTGAAAAATGTGGTTGGGCTAAAAAGTCTGTTGATGGTAGAATTCCTTTGGAATTAGACCATATAAACGGAAATAGATATGACAATAGAATAAATAATTTAAGAATACTTTGCCCAAATTGCCATAGTCTACAAACAACACATAGAGGTAGAAATATAACAAGAAAACAATGATGCTCGGATGGTGGAATTGGTATACACGCAACACTTAAAATGTTGTCCCGAAAGGGATGTGGGTTCAACTCCCACTCCGAGCACATCAAACAACCTTTTTCAACAAATGAGGCCACGGCGAGAATTGCACTCGCGTATATTCCTTTTGCAGAGGAATGCCTTACTACTTGGCTACGTGGCCAGACAGAAGGTATTTTATCTTTTATTTTCTAAATTTTCAATCCGGATTCATTTGAAAGTTCATCTATTCTCTGGCGGTTGTGTTCACCTTCATCAATACAAAAATCTATCTTGGGCACAAAACCAAAAGATTTTTTAGACATAATAAATCTGCGGAAATCTTGCCTTCGTCTTTTGGCAAATTCTAAAGCTAGCACTTCTTTTTCTCTTGGCAGAGCGGTGAAATAAATCAAAGCTCTCTTACCACGATCAAATATTTCTGTCCTTGTTATGGTCATCAAAGAATCTTTACTTGATTCTAAACCAAAATATTCACAAGCAAATCTAGATAGAAGTGAAATAAATTTATCGTCTTTAAATTTGGTTGGACTTTTCAAAATAGTGAAGTTATTGCCTGACTAAAGAAGTGGCTTTAATAATATCTCCTTCTGATAGTTCCACTTTTGATTCTAACATCATTCCAAATTCTTGACCCGCTTGAACTGAATCAGTTTTTATTTTTTGTATTTGAAGTTCTTTTATTTTTCCTTCACCAAGAAAAGCTTCTCTTCTGAATATTTGAACTGTGGCTCCTGTTTTGATTTCTCCTTCGTTTACTCGACCACCAACCACTTGCTTGTCTTTGTTTTTACTGAAACTCCTCAAAAGCTTTACATTGCCTGTTACTATTTCCACTGTTTCTACGGGAGTAACTTCGGCTACTTTGTTTTTTACATAATCAACTAATTCATAAATTATTTTATATGTTTTTGTTTCTATCTTATCTCTGAAAGCGAGCGCTTCAGCATTTTTGTCTATCTTGACATTAAAACCCAAAACTAAACTATTTTTTACATTAGCCATTTTTAAATCTGTTTCTGTAATAGTCCCAATACCTTTTGAAATTATTTTGACACTTATCTTTTCATTACTTAATTTTTGGAGCTCATGCTCTACTGCATCCAATGAGCCAAAAGTATCTGTTTTGATTATTACTCCAAGCGTAGCGCCACTTGAAGGAGCTCTAGTTTCTTTTGTCTCCGGAGCAGTATTTTCAGATGTAAACTTGATAGCTTCTTCTTTTGTTAAAAAAGTTTTGAAACGATTTCCAGCTTTTAGTTCGGCACTCCAACCAACTATTTTAACAGGACTGGAAAAAGTGGCTTCTTTTATTTTTTCACCTTTATAATCTTCTATCGCTCTAATTGGAACATAACTTCCATAACTGGCAATAAATTGACCTATTTTAAGAGAGCCATTTTTAATTATTAAAGTAGCTGAAATACCTTGTTTAGGATTAAGACTGCTTTCTATAACAAAACCTTCAGCTAAAATAGATGGGTCACCTTTGAGTTCTTCTATATCTGACTGAAGAATTATCATCTCTAAAAGTTCGGACACTCCTTCTCCAGTTTTAGCCGATATGGCTACTACGGGTATGATGCCACCCCAACCTTCTACTAAAATGTCATTTTCAGCTAAATTTTGTTTGACTTTATCTATATTAGCTCCTTTGGCATCAATTTTGTTTATAGCCACTATAAAAGGCACATTACCTTTTTTGATACAGTTTAGGGCTTCTATGGTTTGCAGTTTGACTCCATCTTCAGCAGAGACCACGAGAACAACAATATCAGCGACATCAGTGCTACGCTCTCTAATAGAACAAAAAGCTTCATGCCCGGGAGTGTCCATAAAAGTTATTTTCCTTTTTTGTCCACCAATTTCTTTCATCACTTCATAAGCAGAGACATGTTGAGTGATGCCCCCAGCTTCTCTTTCGGTGGTGTTGGTCTTCCTTATGTAATCAAGAAGGGTGGACTTACCATGGTCAATATGACCCATAATAGAAACTATTGGGTCACGATTTATTTCACCTGTTTTTGCTGTATTATTATTTTGCATTGTTTGTTTTTGATTTTTTTATCACTTCCTTTTCTTCTGCTGTTAATTCGTATTCGCTTTTCCAATCTTTTAATGGTTTAGCAAAGACATTGGTACGTTCTCTGGTGTGCATACTGGTTATAACGACTCCATTTCCTTCTTCATCTACGAAGACTGAAGAAAAACTTTGATTGCCACCAAGGTCGGTTCCTTTAAAAGGATTGAATCTTAAAGTAGGAACAGCTCCTAACTTACCTTCTATTCTTTTGTTTAAAGACTTCATATATGCACTTGAATCTGCTTGGAATTTAATTAAATCTTCTAATGTTTTAGTATGTAATTTCAAGAGCCTTTCTATGTCTGGGGTGTTGGCGCTTCGAAATATCCTAGAAACCTTAAGATGCATTATTATCGCCAAGGTAAAAGCAATCAAGGAGATTGCCAGAGCAAGAAAAGGCGCAAAAAAAACAACTAAATTCCAGTCTATTAACATAATAATGTATTATACATTAATTATGGTATTATTCAAAATGATATTAATGATATTATGGGAAAAAAAGAAAAAAGAAAAAAGAGAATATTTTTAGACTATGCCGCTATCACTCCGGTTGATTTTGAGGTAGCTAAAGAAATGGAAAAAGTTCAAAAAAATTTTTGGGCTAATCCATCATCTTTACATACAGAAGGGGAGAAAGCCAAGGAAATTTTAGAAGAAGCTAGAATAAGAATTGCCAGAATTTTACATTGCAAAGCTAGCGAAGTTTTTTTTACTAGCTCTGGCACAGAATCATTAAACATCGCCATTTTAGGTGTTGTGAAAAGCCAAGGGCAATCCTTTGGAGCAGGGACAGTTCAAGGGTTGCTCTTGGATTCTGTTTCTCAAAGGTCAGGAATTTGCCGAGAAGATGCCCTTCTCGGCACAAAACTAAAGTCTGACCTTGGCTTTGCTTTGCCACACATCATTACATCAACAATAGAGCATCCAGCAGTTTTGGAACCGATTAAATCTTTATTAAAAGAAGGGAAAGCGGAAGTTTCTTTTATTGCTCCAAATGAAAAAGGGATTATCAAACCAGAATCAATAAAAAATGAAATAAAAAATAATACTGTTTTAGTTGTAATTCAACATGCTAATAATGAAATTGGAACAATCCAACCAATCCAAAAAATTGCCAGAGTGATTAGAGAATATAAGCAAAAAAATCCAAGGACTCTCCTTGTACAAAATAAGCCTTTGGAGGGGCCGTATTTTTTAGTAGATGCTAGCCAGAGTGCTCTTTATAAAAATGTTTCTTTGGAAAGACTGGGAGCTGACTTACTTGTATTAGATGGTATTAAAATATATGGTCCGAGAGGGATAGCTCTTTTGGTGGTTAAAACCGGAACAAAAATTTCTCCGATTATTTTTGGCGGGGGACAAGAAAGAGGACTTCGGTCAGGGACAGAAAATGTAGTTGGATCTATTGGTTTGGCAAAAGCTTTAGAACTAGCTTACCGAGGAGGCGAGAAAGAAACAAATCGTCTAACAAAATTACGCGATTATGCAATCCAAAAAATTTTAAAAGAAATTCCAAACACATCTTTGAATGGTGGTTTAGAAAATCGCCTTCCCAACAATATTAATATTTGTTTTGCCAAAAACCAAAGTCGGACTTTTGGGACCGAGGCAGTTCAAAGTCCGACTTTGGTTTTTCAAAATTTTACACCACAAGGGGCACCCTTGAAGACCCTTGCCCCAAAGGGTGCCTCTCAAATTACCCCTTTGGATTCGGAATTTTTGGTGATTAAGTTGGACACAATGGGATTTGCTGTTTCTGCGGCTTCTGCTTGTCATTCTCTTAGGTTAGAAAATGGTTCTTATGTGATTGAAGCTGTGAGTAATAAAAAGTGCGCTTCTTCGTCGCTCAGATTTACCCTTGGTCGCTCTACTACAAAAGCTGATTTAGATAAACTCATAGAAGCTTTGAAAAAGATAATTAAGTAAATTAAAAATTTGAATTGTTTTTGTTTTTTTATTTTGTTATTATTTAGATAAATGGAAGATCTAACCAAACATCAACTGATACTTATTGTTTTGCTAGTCACTTTTGTGACTTCTATTGCTACTGGTATTATCACCTTTAGTTTACTTTCAGAAGCGCCAGTTGAAGTCACTCAAACCATTAATCGAGTGGTGGAAAAAACTATTGAGCGAGTAGTGACTGAGCCGGGTAAGCCAGACAAAGTAGTCACTACGGTAATTGTCAACGAAGAAGATAGAGTATTGGAAGCTATTGCCAAAAATGAAAAATCTATTGTTAGATTAAAAACCACTGGTGCTGATGGCACTGAGGTGGTCTCTGGTCTTGGTTTGGTGGTCTCTGGAGATGGGGTGATTGTAGCTGATTTGCGAAGTTACAATGTCGCTGCTTCTTACACGATCTCTTTTCATGATGGACAGAGTTATCCTGCTGGTAAAACATCAATCAATAGTGAAGCGGGACTGGTTTTCTTAAAAGTAGATGCTCCTTTGAAAGATTTAAAATATACTTTTTATCCAGCTATTTTTGGTAATTCTGATGATTTGAAGATAGGACAAAGTTTGGTAGCTATTAGTGGTTTGAGTTCCAACGCCGCCTCTATTGGTAGGGTTTTTCAATTAAAGTTTGATGAAGATAAAGTTACGATAAAAAAAATTTTTTCTGATATAAAAGTTTCTAGAAGTCATTTTGGTAGTCCAATATTAAATCTTTCGGGGGAAGTGGTAGGTTTTGAAGCGCCAGTTGGAGAATTGGATACTGAATATTCTTATACTCCTGTAAATATCATAAAATCCGCTACTCCAAAAGCTCTAGAGGAATTAAATAAATAAGTTTGTTAGTAGGAAATATTGATTAAAAATAGATTTCTGCTATAATATTGCCATAATATTTTTATTTTATGACACCATTTAATCAATTTACAACTAAAGCCAAAGAAGTTATCAGAAAAGCTCACGAGCTAGTCATTGAGCGTGGTCAAAACCATGTCAATCCATTGCATCTTTTGGCGGCTCTTATTTTACAAGAAGAAAGTATGGTGGCCTCTATTTTAGATAAAATGGAAGTGGATACCATTTTATTGATCGACTCAATCTTTGAAGCTATGGAAGGTTCCGTTGCTGGTGATACTATGTCCCCTTCTTATCAGATTTTTTTGACTCCCGAATTGGCTCAAATTATAGAACATTCTTCAAAAGTAGCTTCAAATATGGGCGATGAGTTTGTTTCCACCGAACATCTTTTTATCGCCTGTCTTGATATTTCTAGCTCTGCCAAAAACACTTTGGCTCGCTTCAAAATTGAAAAAGAGAAAGTTTTATTTTTAATTCAAGAAATAAAACAAGGTCGGATACCAGAGATAAAAACTTTTCGTAAAAATAAAAACATTTTAAAATATACTCGCTCTCTTACTAAATTGGCTCGTGAAAATAAACTTGATCCGGTTATCGGTAGAGACGAAGAAATTTCTCGTATTATCCAAATACTTTCTCGTCGGACTAAGAACAATCCTATTCTTATCGGGGAGTCGGGTGTTGGTAAGACAGCTATCGCTGAAGGTTTAGCTATGAGAGTGGCTTCTGGCAATGCTCCGGAATCTTTGAAAGATAAAGATATAGTCTCGCTTGATTTGGGTCTTTTGGTGGCAGGCACTAAATATCGAGGTGAATTTGAAGAAAGATTAAAAAACATAATAAAAGAAATAGAAAAATCAGAAGGCAAAATAGTTCTCTTTATTGATGAAATTCACACTATCGTTGGAGCTGGGTCAGCCGAAGGGTCTTTAGATGCTTCTAATATGCTCAAACCTTCTTTGGCTAGAGGTAGTTTGCGCGCCATTGGAGCCACTACCATTAAAGAATACCAAAAACATATAGAAAAAGACCCAGCTCTGACTCGTCGTTTTCAGCCAGTTTATGTTAACGAACCATCCATTGAGGATGCGATAACCATACTAAGAGGTCTGAAAGAAAAATATGAAATGTATCACGGTGTTCATATTACAGATGACGCTATCAAAGCGGCGGTCACTCTTTCCGCTAGATATATTGCTGACAGATTTTTACCAGATAAAGCCGTTGACCTCATAGATGAAGCTTCAAGTCATTTAAAAATCTCGCTTGAAAATATGCCTCAAATACTTCAAGAGACTAATTCTAAAGTGGTAAAGTTAGAAATAGAAAAAGAAGCTCTTAAAAAAGAAGCTAAAGGTAAAAATAGTAAGGCCAAAACTCGTCTTCAAGAAATTGAAAAAGAAATTGCTGACTTGAAAGAGAAAACTAGAGAAATTGATTTGAAATGGAAAAATGAAAAAGAAAGTGTTGGAGAAATAAAAAATATTAAAAAGGAGCTTGAAGTAGCTCGTTTAGAAGCCGAGGAAGCTGAAGCTCAAGTAGACCTTGGTAAAGCGGCCGAAGTGCGTTACGGTAAAATTCCTGATTTAGAGAAAAAACTTGAAATAAATATTAAAAAACTTAAAAAACTTCAAAGTTCTCGTCGCATTTTGAAAGAAGAAATTACTGAAAATGATATTGCCAATATTGTAGCCAAGTGGACCAGTATCCCAGTTTCTAGAATGCTTGAAGAAGAGGCTGAAAAACTTTCAAGGATGGAAAATCAGTTAAAGAAAAGGATTGTTGGTCAAGATGAGGCGGTCAAAAAAATTAGCGATACGATTAAACGCAGTAGAGCTGGTATTTCTGACCCAAACAGACCGATTGGCTCTTTTATCTTTTTGGGTCCAACAGGTGTTGGTAAAACAGAGCTGACCAAAGCTTTGGCTGAATTTATGTTTGATGATGATAAAGCGTTGATCAGAGTAGATATGTCAGAGTTTATGGAAAAACATTCTGTCTCCAAACTTATCGGGGCTCCTCCGGGTTATGTTGGTTTTGATGATGGTGGTGGTCTGACTGAAATGGTTAGACATCGTCCGTACTCTATTGTCTTGTTTGATGAAATTGAAAAAGCTCATCCAGAGGTTTTTAATGTGTTGCTCCAAGTATTGGATAACGGGAGACTTACTGATTCTAAAGGTAGGACGGTTAATTTCAAAAACACTATCATCATTATGACTTCAAACATCGGAGCCAATTATATAGATAAGATGGAAAAAATGGGCTTTGGTGATAGGGATATTAAAGGCGGTGAATATGCTGATGTCAAAGAAAAAGTGATGGAAGCTATGAAAGATTTCTTCCGTCCAGAATTTCTAAACAGGGTAGATGATATTGTTATCTTTGATATCTTACCGATGGAAGCTATTAGAGAGATTGTTAAAATTCAAATTGATTTGGTGAGAGAAAGACTTGCAATCAAAGAAATATCTTTAGAACTTACCGATGAAGCTTATGAATATTTAGCTAAAGAAGGTTATAATCCGCAGTATGGAGCCAGACCTCTTAAGAGAGTGATTCAAAATAAAATACTCAATCAGGTGGCTTCCTTTATCATCTCTAAAAAAATATTAAAGAAAGGAGTGGTTTCTATTTCTGTTAAAGAAGGTGAATTTGTATTTGATATTAAGAAGGGTCGTGGTGGTGCCATCATAGAAGCTTCTATACTTGATACTCTTTCTGCTGGGGTAGGGGTTTAAAAATAGGTATTTAATTAAGTTGGCAGAGAGGCAAAATATTTGGTAAACTATTGTGAGTAAATGCGTCGGTGGTAGAGTGGTCAATTACAACAGACTGTAAATCTGTCGGCTTCGGCCTACGCAGGTTCGAATCCTGCCCGGCGCACCACAAACGAACTAAACGATTTT
>Ga0208375_1002070_pt1 | contig 19830 bp, 22 predicted proteins | sample RifOxyD1_FD_184038 | JGI IMG/M metagenome (GOLD analysis project Ga0208375, IMG submission 184038) | Soil microbial communities from Rifle, Colorado - Rifle Oxygen_injection D1 (SPAdes) | ecosystem: Environmental > Terrestrial > Deep subsurface > Rock core/Sediment | place: Rifle, Colorado... | reverse complement strand
CAACGCAAGTTGGAAGAGTTTACTATAATGCTGGAATTATTGCTTTTGCTACTGGAGTGTTCCTAGCTCCAACCGCAACAAATTCTGTCCATTGGTCTGGTTCTGCTGGTATGTTAAATACTGTACCTGTAACGGGCAATTTAGATAGTATTGTTTATGGATTGAGACAGCACATCGTAAACGATGGAATTCAATTTTTGAATCAAACAAATCTTCATTCTACCACATACTTCTGTAGAGCTTTGAATAGTGATTTTAATTATTCAACAAATCCCACATTTGTGGATTCGGATGGAAGAATTCTTCCTACGTCTGGAACGGATAATCAGACAAGAACTTATCCTACAAAAATAGGTTTATATGACATAAATGATAATGTGTTAGCTGTAGCTTCATTGAGTGAGCCCGTAAAGAAAAGTCCAGATAGTGAGATCGTGACGAGAGTTCGCTTAAGCTTTGGTTTTGCTCTAGCTGTTCTTGGTTCTATGTTTGTGGCTTCTTTGTTCAACGCTGGTTTGTTTATTGGTTAATTATTTTCTTTACTTTTTGGTGACTTATTGTTATACTTACACGTATGACAATTTCTCTATCTTGCCCTGAGTGCAATGTTGAATTTTTGAAAACTAGGAAAGACAAAATATATTGTTCAAGAAAATGCGCCAGGAAAAACTATAATCACAACAATTTTGTAGAATTGTTGTGCCCCAGATGTAATGGTATTTTTAAAATAGAAAAATGTGACCACAACAGAAGAACAAAACTAGGAAGAGATAAAATTTATTGTTCTAAAGGTTGTTCTTCTGTCGTTTCTAATCAGAATCGCGCTCAGAAACGCATCTTAAAATGTGAAAACTGCGGAAAAGAACAAGAAGTTCTTGAGTCTGATTGGCGTGAAAAGTATTGTTCTCAAGAATGTTACAGAGAGCACGACAAAGAAAGACTTGTTAAATTAGCTCGCCGCGTTGGCCAAGAGTCAGCAGAAAAAATAAGCAAAACAATAAAAGAAAAATATGCAAATGGGTATGTTCATCCATGGATCGGGAGAAGTCACTCTCAAGGAACGAAAGAGAGGATTTCGCAGTCTAAAAAAGAATACTACGAAACACATAATGGCTACTGGAAAGATAAAAAAATATCTGAAAAATCTAAACAGAAAATGTCAGAAACGAAAACTAAAAACTGGATTGAAGGAAAATATGATCACTTAAAGATGTGTTGGGCTAAAGGAAAGTATTTTTTTCAAAAAGCTAACAAGGAGGTATTTTACAGATCTTCTTGGGAATTGGGATTTATGAAATATTTAGATAGTTGTGATGATGTTAGTGTGTGTGAATACGAACTTTTAAGAATCCCGTATTGTGATCCAAGTGGCCGTAAAAGAAATTACATACCAGATATTTTAGCGTATTATAAAAATGGTGAAAAAACATTATACGAGATTAAACCAATAGCACACAAAGATTCTGAAATTAATAAGCTTAAATTTGTTGCTGCGATGGATTATTGCCAAAACAACAACATTCTTTTTAAAGTTATTACTCAAAAAGAACTGAAAGAACTGGGTATTCTCTAATTATACTCAAATGTCTTTCTACAAATTTTCTAATGATGACATAATTAATGTCACAATTTCTACACATCCAAGGATTATTTCTGCATTAAATGGCACTGTTGTTACTGGTAGCGTTTATTTAGAGAGACCATATCTTAATAATGCTTTAAAAAATAGAATTTTTCAAGGATTTTCTCAAAAAGAAGGCGGTCTCGTTGATAAGACAGGTTCACTTTCAGCTTCAATAGATTTTCAAACAGCAATTTCTGGTTCTACAAATAGTAATTTATGGCATTCCTTAAGAAATGCTACGTATCCTTTTTATAGGATTATGAGTGAAGATTATGTTTTTAGTTATACTGGATCTTTGTCAACAACTGTTAGAGTGATTAACGTACCACAGATTTTTTATGACCGCGAAATATTAACTGGTTCTTTTACTGCTTCCGACGAAGATGCAGCTGGGACTACTAGATTTGTTTATGATAATGGCCGTGGTGGCTTATATTCTGGGTCGTTAACAGGAACTCTTGTTGGAAATATTTTTTATTCAGAAGGACTTGTGGTCCTAACAAAGGGCGATTTATCTGCTTTCGGTTCAGCATCTCCAGACAATTTTCAATGGAAAGTTGAGTTTAATGGGGTGCAAAATATTCCAGTCAAAATATTCAGATGTCGCGCGCCAGCAGGACAACTTAATGCTACAACAAATACTACCTTTTACATAAATGCTACTAGCGGTTCCTATAAAGGATTTCGTGAAATTGTTTCGTCTTCACTTTCTCCATATGTAACGACTATTGGCTTATTTAATAAACAATATGAACTCGTAGCCGTTGCAAAAACAAGTCAACCCATTAAAAAAGATGTAAATGAAGATATTTTGTTCAAATTAAAGTGGGACTGGTAAATCTATGATAGTAGGAATGGACATTTCTACTGCTTGTACTGGCATTTGTCTTTTGAATAATGACGGCACATTTCATTCTGTTCATCATGTAGAACTAAAAAAAGAGAAATCCTTTTATAAAAAGGTTGATATGGTTATGGAATGTCTCCGAGATTTAGATCTTGAAACCAACAAAACAAAGTTTTATGTTGAAGAACCATTAATGATGTTCAAGTTTAAAGCATCTATGGCTAAGACAATTTCTCTTTTACAGCGTTTTAACGCAGCTGTGTGTTTTTCAATTTATAAAACATATCAGAATGCCGAACCAAAATTAATTAATGTTCTAAGGGCAAGGAACGTCCTTGGAATACATATTCCAAGGGGAGTCAAGAAGAAGCTTGCCAAACAATACATATTTGAACATATAAGGGCTCTTAAAGTAATTCCAGACTCACATTGGGTATATAAACGAACAGGGAAGGTCAAGGATTGGGTGTATGACGAATGTGACGCAACAGTAATCGCATTTTGCGCATTTAAGACAATATTATGAAAAAGATAATTAAAAAGAAAAAAATAGATTATCTGCCGATTGATGTTAAAATTGGCCCATATGAGCAATTTAATATTGACTTTGAACTGTTAGATGATGTAAAATGTGAATGTGGAGCGGAGAAAACGTACGGTAAAGACGCTACACATGTTGATTATTGTCCCAAATATAAGAAGGGTTGATGATATCGTCTGAAATTGACTTTCTAGAAAAGATATTCGGCAAGGGTCAGTATTTTCATTCACAAAAAGAATTAGAAATATACTGCTGCTGGTGCTTCCATCGCAAGAAGAAGCTCTCTTTAAATCTTGAAACCCATGTTTGGAAATGTTGGGTATGCAACCGCGCAGGTCATGGATTTATCCCATTAATTAAGAAAGTAGGTACATATGCCGATATTAAAGAGTACATAGAAAAGTTTAAGCCCAAGTATCTAAAAGACGAAGCCGAAAGCACAGAGCAAGAACCTTTCAAAATATCTTTTCCGAAAGAATATATTCCTCTCGTTAATTGTTGTGATACACTATACGGAAAGAGAGCGTATGAATACTTAAATAATCGCGGTGTATCAGATGATGAAATCTTGTTTTATAAGATGGGTACAGCCTTTGACGGCAGATACAGAGGCAGGATCATTCTTCCTTCGTTTGATAAAGAGGGCAATTTGAATTTTTTCACGGCGAGATCAATAGGAAAATCTACTTTTCCATATATTAATGCCGAGGTCCCAAGGGGCTATAGAAAACAAGTTGTTTTTAATGAACTCTATATTGATTGGGATAAGCCAGTAGTTCTTGCTGAAGGCTTTTTTGATGCCATTAAAGCTAAAAATTCTATTCCAATTTTTGGTAGCGTATTAGATCAAAATTATATGGTTTTTCAAAACATAGTTAAAAATCGGAAACCTGTTTATCTAGCTTTAGATCCCGACGCGATAAAGAAATCTCAATGGATTTCTGAATTGTTTTTGGGCTATGATATGGAGGTCTACTTTGTGGATGTATCTCCGTTTAAGGATGTTGGTGAGATGACATCTAATGACTTTCAAGTAAGGTACGACAACGCACAATTTATGAGTAAAAAAAGTTTGTTTATAGACAGACTAAGGGCATTATAATGGAATATTTTTTAATATCGTCCGTTTTGATATTTTTTGCAACTTTGTTCGCTTTTTTGTATAGATTAATGAAGTCTTTTTCATCTTTTCCTGTGCTTGTGCAAGACATACAAAGACAACTATTTGAGGTTTCAAAAATATCAAATCTATTGGTGAATCCCGCTGGGCTAAAGACGATAGGAGAGAAAAATCTTGAATTTTTATTGCAGGATATTTTGCCAAAAGAATATGTTCTAGTACAGCATGAAATACCTGGCATTGGAATAGTGGATACAGCGTTAAAGTTTAACGATAGGATACTTCCAATAGATTCTAAATTTCCAAAATATAATGAAAATAAAAAAGAATTTGAGCGAGCAATAAAAGACAGAATAAAAGAAGCATCCAAATACGCTGTTCCAAATAAAGGTACTACTGATTTTGTGTTGATGTTTGTTTGTTCGGAGTTAATTTATAATAAAGCATTCATAGAGAATGATGAATTGTTAAAGTTTGCGTGGCTCAACAATGTGGTACCAGTAAGCCCTGGTATGCTCTATCCTTATTTGGTGGTCATTGCGGACCTTAAATTGAAAGACAATCTTGATGGTAAAGATGTAGTAGACAACATTAAGGTACTTTATAAAGATTTTGAAGAAATAAAAACATCGCTCAATAGAGCAAATAAACAGTCAAGAGATTCCATAAACAATATTGAGGCTTCCTTATTAAAAATGTCTGATTCTGTAAATTTATTAAAGAAAATGGTTGGTCTGTAAATATTTAATAGACGGAGAAATATGTAATGAAATTGAGATGGATAAAAAATAGTGCATGCGAACCCGATGCCATGTTAACTTTTGCTATGATCGGATTTATTGTTGTTTCTTTGAGTGTTCTGCTTTCTATGTTTGACACTATTCATTTTCGTAATTTGTCTCTAGATATAGTAACTCCAAGCGAAACCCTTTTGCTTGGCTACCTTGCTTCAACATTTGGCAGTTACGTTGTCAGGAGAAACAAGAAGGATCAATTATGTTCTGACGAATCTATAGAGCAGATGAAGAGTGGGATTCTTCCTGCCGATGACGATAAACCTAGTGGAGAGTAAAATGTATAAATATTTAAGTATGGTTTTGTCTTTTGGATTGCTTACAATGGGCGGTTTCTATTTGTATCAAAGACACGAAAATGCGTCTGTTAAAAAAGCATTAAATAACAAACTTGCTGTGCTTGAGGGCACGATAAAAGAGACAGAAACTGCATATTCTGCTCGTGGTTTGCAATTGGATTATTTGGAGTCCGAAAATGATGAACTTCAACAAAAGATCAAAGACAGAGATGAAAAAATATTTTCACTATCTGAGGTAAATCTTAAGCTTAAGAATCAAGTTTTTAAATTAACAAATGCTAGTGAATCAACAGAAGGAACTGGTGACGACATTCGTTATAGAGTTGATTTTGACACACAAAAACAAGTAAGTTTATCCAACGTACCAGAAAACTATTTAAGAGTATATGGGCACACACTTACTAATCCGCCATATGCTGAAGTTTATTTAGAATGGCTTAGAGATTTGAAATTAAACTTCGTTCTTACTAAAAGTGATGATGACGAAACATACAGGTTATATGTAGATTCAGGAACGTCAGATGTTGTTCCGTCCAAGGTCACTCTGAAAGTTGATCCAAGTCTTTTTGATAGAAAATGGTACCAAAAGGTAGCCATCGGTACTGATATTCTTATTGGACCGCGTATATTGAACAGTCTTAAGCTAACATACGATGTAGATAAGTTTTACATTGGTCCAGTTGTTATGATAGGATACAATAATGATTCTATTTATAAATTCTATGGAATTTCGGCAGGATATTATCCATGGCGTCGGGACTAATATACAAGGTCACTTCTCCTTCTGATAAAATTTATGTTGGACAAACTATAAAAACTCTTGAAGAGAGAAAACAAAAACACTTTGAGTGTTCAAAGTATGTTAATCCCGCTTTTAATAATAAGTTTTATTGTGCTATAAGAAAATATGGTTTTGAAAATTTTAAATGGGAGATAGTTTATAACAACGTACCTGTTAGATTTTTAAATGAATATGAAATTTGGACAATAGATTTTTATAATTCTTATAAGTATGGGTATAATATGACTCTTGGAGGAACAAGTATTAGGGGTTTTCGTCATAGCGACGAAACAAAAGAAAAATGGTCTAAACTTCGCAAAGGATATAAACCTAACGAAAAACAACTAAAAGCTTTGCTTGATTATGCAAAAAGTCCAAAAAATAGGGAACCCAGAGAAAACACGTCAAAAACGATGAAAGGCAACACTCACGGTTTTCAAAAAGGACATCAGTTGTGGAAGCTTGCTATGTTAAAATTAAAGAGAGATAAAAATGGAAGATTTTGCTCAAAGTAAAAAGGAGACTATAGGGATGAGATATAAGTTATTTTTATTGCTTAGATGGTTTGGAAGGGTAGTTTATAAGGCTTGTTCTTGGCTTTCAAATAAGGTATATCAGGTTCCAAAGTCAAAATCTGATAAATCCGTTAGAACGCTATCTTCTCAAGAATTGTCGGCTGCCTGGTATGAACCAAAAAGAAAATTTAGATGGATTTTGAATATTGATGGTTTGCCTCCGTTTGTTGTTTGCAAAACAAATAGACCTTGGTTGGGACCAAATTCTGCCAAACAATTATTTGTACAAGTTTATGATCCGATTGAGCCTTCTTCTGCTAAAGTATTTTGGCAATGGTCTAAAGAAAGAAAATTAAGAAACGCAGCGCTTCAATTATTAGATCCTGTTGGAGCGATTGTTGAAGAATGGAAATATGCTGGATTGTCTCTTTCTTGTGTTGATTTAGGCGAACTAGATTATACCAGTCCAGATCCTGTAAAGATTTCTTTTTGGGCGGATTATAAATCTGCGGAGCTAATAGATGCGGGAACCAAGAAAGGGATATGAGTGGGTCGCCTGTAGCGACGGAACTGGATTTTGGTCCAAAGTAAGAGGAAACTCTCACAAACATAAACGTGATCTTTTCTGCGCCCATTGCGGAAAACCCACTGGTGAAGTAGATAATCAATATCTTGAAAACTATGGTTTTTGTTGGGAATGTTTCACTTTGAATGTTGATTCTAGAAATGTTCCAACAATAGACATAGAATATTATCGTAATCTGAAGAAAAGCTAATATTTTTCCCAAAAAACAAGAATAACGTTTTTAGAAGTCCTATATATTATAGTAGATTTCTAAATTTCATTGTTTTTAGGGGAAAGTTATGCCAAAAGTTCTAAGTTACGAAGATAAAAAATATGATCGAAAAAAGGCTATTTATGATGTAGTAATTCAAATTGTTGAAGATTTGAAATATGAAGGCAATAGTATGCATGGCTGGAATCGCCCTGCTCAAGAAGCTCAAGGACTAACTGCAAAGCTTATCGGCAATGATAATTTAGAACTTATTTATCATAGATATGAGGTAACTACGGTTGAAGGTCTTGCCCGTGGCGAACGAGATGGCTATATATTTCTTGACAACGTTGTAAAAGAAATCAAAAAAAGATTTAAGAAATACACAAAAAAGACATTAAAACTACAAAAAGTTCAAGAAAGTCAAGCAATTGATAAGGTGTCAAGAATCCAATCTGATACCTCCTGGATGCTTGGATCAAGTCGTTATGGCTACGGCCAGCGTCCTGTTGGCCGCTATCTTTTGAGAGATCGCTGTGTATATAGCATGGATTGCGATTTACTGGAACAGTAAGTGTAATGCATGTCAACAAAATTATCAAAATCGGAACTTATTAAAGAAATAATTCGTTGCGGCAGAGATCCAGTTCACTTTATACGTAATTATGCCAGAATTCAGCACCCCACCAAAGGTCTGATCCCTTTTGACCTCTATCCTTATCAGGAAGACATTGTTAAAGGATTTCTTTCTCATAGAAAGAATGTTATTTTAAAAGCTCGCCAGGTGGGAGTGACCACAGTTACAGCAGCATATATATCTTGGCTAATTCTTTTTCATAGAGACAAAGACGTTCTTATTGTTTCTACAAAATTGGACACATCTAAGGGCGTAATTAGAATTATAAGAAATATTTTTAAATATATTCCAAAATGGATGATAGATGTAGGAAGAATAAAACTAGATAACAGACATTCAATTGAATTAGAAAATGGCTCTAGGGTTACTTCTGTTTCTAAATCTAAAGATGTAGGTCGTTCATCTGCGCTTTCGCTTCTGGTCGTAGACGAATGTGCTATTATTGAAGATTTTGATGAAATTTGGACAGGTCTTTCTCCTACTGTTTCTACTGGTGGTTCTATTGTTTTGATGAGTTCTCCTAAAGGTACTGGAAATGAATTTCATAAAATTTATGAGAGTGCAAAACTAGGAGAAAATGGTTTTAATTGTAAGTTTGGAACTTACACAAATCCAAGAAATCCAAACGAAGTTTATGATGATAGATTTATGTGGTGGGTCAGACCAGACTATGATGAAGTTTGGTTTGCCACGGAAACGAGGGACAAATCACCGAGAGACATCGCACAGGAATATAATTGCAACTTTAATGCATCTGGAGATACATTTATTTATCATGAAGATATAGCAAAACTAGAAACATTTGTATCTGAACCAAAAAGATTTTTTAATACCGACAGAAATGTGTGGATTTGGGAAGAACCTCAAAAAGTTGGCACATATTTGATTCCTTGCGATGTATCTAGAGGTGATTCAAGGGACTATTCTGCGTTTCATGTTTTGAGATTAGATGTTTGCCCGATTAGACAAGTCGCCGAGTATAAAGGAAAAATAAGACCAGATCAATTGGGCACTTTATTAATTTCCGTTTCCCAATTTTATAATAATGCTACACTAGCTCCAGAAAACAATTCTGGATGGTCTGGGCAGACAATATTGAAGATTGAAGAAGCCCAACATCCTTTTTTGTATTATTCCAGAAGAAGAAAATCAAAGGAAAAAGATGCAACACCTGTAGATCCATATTATGCGGCAACAAGAAACGATTATCTTCCTGGATATTCAGTTACTTCTGCCAACCGATTGCCAATGCTGGCGAAACTTGAACAATATGTTCGTATGGGCGATATTGAAATACACTCTCCAAGGCTTTTAGAAGAGTTTAAAACCTTTATTATTACTGACGATAATAGACCAGAAGCTATGCGAGGATATAATGACGACCTAGTTATGGCTATGGCAGGTGGATTTTGGGTGCGAGAGGAAGGCTTTATGTATACTTATAGAAGTGACGAAATGACAAAAGCTATGATTAATGGTTTGTCTGTTTCTAATGGTAAAACAAAAAACTTTTCAGATTTTAATTTTAATCAAGCAGGCATACATAGTCGCGGTCGGGTTGTTGAACACATGCAGGAACAAAATAAGATACGCCTAGCTGACGGAAGTGAAATGGACCTTAATTGGTTGCTCACGAGTGGGTAAGGAAACAATAAATGGCTGACAAGGTTGATTTAAAGAAGTATTATGATGACTTAAATAAACTTTTTAAGTCTGGTCCTCTTATTAAACATAGAGTAGCCAATAAAATTGCTGCTCCTGGAGAAGTTGGTGTTCCTGTTGGTACCGCTCGTGCATTTTTAAGACACGTAAATAATGCTTATACTAGCGCTCTTGCTTCATATGGACAATATAATAGGTTAGCTAGATATTCAGACTACAATGAAATGGAATCAATGGCAGAAATTAATTCTGCGATGAATCTTTATGCTGAAGAAGTTTGTTCTAAGGGTGAACATGGTGAGATTCTAAAAATTGATTCATCAAATGTTCAAATTAGAGAAGCATTAAATGTTCTTTTTTATGATGTATTAAATATAGAATTTAATGCATTTAGTTGGGTTCGTAATCTTTGCAAATATGGTGATCAATTTTTGCTTGTAGACCACCATCCTGATTATGGTGTTCTTAATGTCCTTCCTATGCCCGTTAATGAAATTGAACGAGAAGAAGGATATGACAAAAATGATCCTATGGCGTACAGATATCGTTGGATTACACAAGGAAATAGAGTTCTAGAGAAGTGGCAAGTTATTCATTTTAGACTTCTTGCTAATGATAATTTTCTTCCTTATGGCAGTTCTATTTTAGAACCTGCTCGTAGAGTTTGGAGACAACTCATTTTAATGGAAGATGCAATTATGGTTTATCGTATTGTGCGATCTCCAGAACGAAGAGTTTTTAAAATTGGCGTGGGCAATATTGCACCCCAAGACGTACCTGCTTATATGGAAAAAGCAAAAACGCAACTAAAGAGAAATCAAATTGTTGATACAACCACTGGAAGAGTTGATTTAAGATATAACCCAATGTCAACGGACGAAGATTATTTTATACCTGTCCGTGGTGAAGGCGATGGTACAACAATTGATACATTGGCTGGTGGTCAATTTACTGGTGATATTGATGATCTTATTTATATCCAAAATAAGCTTTTTGCAGCTCTAAAGGTTCCAAAGAGCTATCTTGGCTATGAAGGTGATATTAATGCCAAATCTACCCTTTCTCAAGAAGATGTACGTTTTGCAAGAACAATTCAACACATTCAAAGGATATTCATACAGGAATTAAATAAAATTGCCATTATTCATCTTTATTCTATGGGCTTTAAAGGTGAAGATGTTGTCAATTTTGAAATTTCAATGGCAAATCCTTCAACGATTGCCGAAATGCAACGATTGGAACTTTGGAGAACTAAATTTGAGGTTTCTTCAATTGCTCAAGAAGGGATGTTTGATAAATATTTTGTTTATTCTAAGCTCTTTAGGCTTTCTGATGAAGAAATCGCTGGCATTGAGGAAGGCAAAAGAAAGGATAGGTTGCTTGATTTGGAAATTGAATCTATTCAGGCTCCCAACATTCCACCAGAAACCGAGATTCCACCAGAAGAACAAGCACCCGAGGCTGGGCTTCCTCCTGCTCCTGGCGAAGAAGAGACACCTCCAGTTGAACCTGCTGGCTTAGATACGGCAGCTAAAGATCCAAATAAGCAAATTGGAGCACCAAACGAGCTTATAAAGGTTAAAAAAGCTGGTCTAGAGCGAGGAACATTCCCGAATCTTCACAATTATGCATTTAACTACAAAAAGACATCTATGGATCCAAAAAGAAATTATAGTGAGCTAACGAGAGGAGTGAAGGTGCCATTTGGAGAGGATTATGATGCCGAAGAACAGCTTTTTAAGGCCCGCGCCGTTCAGTTAAGGAAATTTGCAGAAGATTTAGCTAAGGTAGATGAATTAAAAGCTTCACACGATAAAAAGACGAAAAAGGTAGTTTTAGGATAATTTTTTATATTTATTAAATAAAAAGGGGAAATATCCTTTAATGGGCAAATTAAGTAAGAATTTTAGGACAAACAAGAAGCGCAATTCAGGTCTTGTGTATGAGATGCTTGTACATCACATTTCTAGGTGTCTTGTTGAAGGCAAAAAGGGCGATGCCCAAAAAACTGTTGCTATATCTAAGAAGTATTTTGCAGAAGGTTGCCCTTTGCGCCAAGAATTAGATTTATTTAGTGCAGTTCTCAAGACAAATGTAAAGAGTAGAGATTCCGCTCAAAAAATCATAGATTCTATATGCAACACTTCTTCTGCTATGAACTCTAGAGTTTTGGACGAGCAGAAAAGCAGGCTAATAAAGGACATAAACTATACATTTAAGCAAGAATCTTTCTATGATTATAAGATTCCAAACTACACAATATATGCCTCCGTTCAAACATTATTAAACGAGGCGAGAAACAAGAAAAAGAGCTTAAGCGTTACAGATAGAGTAAAAATTGAAGAAAGTGTTTGTGATTATTTAACAAAAGAGAATAAACCAAAAGATGATCCTTTGAAAATAAACCCAAATTATAGCAATACTGTTTATAGTTTCTTAATGAAAAGATTTCATAACAAATACGAAGGGAAATTAAACGAACCTCAGAAAAGATTGCTTACAAAATATGCAGTATATTTAATCTCTAACAGGCAAGATCCATTGAAAGAATTTATTTTAAAAGAAGCTGATAGAATTAAAAATAGTCTCTTGTGCATAAGGGATGAATCTATTAGTAAAGATTCTGATCTTATGAATAAAATTTCTGAATGTCGTAAAAAATTCTATTCTTTTTCTTTGGAAAGTATTACGGAACAAAAAATATTAGAAGTTTTGCAATATATGCGCCTTGCAGAAGAGATTGAATCATAATGGATATGTATACTATAAAAGTTGGCCCAAAAACTGTTGCTGATAGATTATCATTGGACAAAGCTAAACAACTTCTTCCAAAATATGGACCTGATGCAAAACTTGTCGGACCATGGTCATCTGGCCCGCAGCCACTACAACAAAGATTTAAAAAAGAATCTTCTGTAGTTGCAAACATAAAAGGCTTTCAATCACCCGATATGCGTATTGTTCGTAGAAAAAAAATGACTAATCCTAGTAAACCATATGATGAATCAAGGAATTTTGAAAATCTTGTTACATTGTCTGCTTTAAGCAACAAGGACATTAGTGAAGTTGTCCAAAAAATTGGTAATCGTTGGGTAGTTGTTGATGACAAGACGGGCGCTCGTCGTGGATCTTACGATTCCCGAGAAAAAGCTTGGGAAAAGCAAAGAATGCTTAGGAAGCAGGCCAAACAAGATCGCAAATCTCACAGTGCAAAAAAATTTAAAGCTAAGAAGGCTCACACAGCTCCAAAGCCTCATACTGCTCCGCACGCTAAGAAGGCCCCAAAACCTCGCGTTAGCAAGGAACAAATTTTGAGGCAGGTTAAAGACGTTTTTGCGTCGGTATTAAAAGAAGCTAGTATGATTTCTTATGTTTTTCAACAACCATCAATTTCTGAAGAATCTATGATGTGGGAAAGATTCATTTCTAGACTTTCTCAAGAAACGGTCATGTCTGATCCAAAATTAAAATTGGTACTTAACTCTATTGCTAAAACTGAAGCTAAGGTGCTAGGTTCTGCCGTGAATTCTATTGCTGGTCTCCTAGGAGAAACGGGAGCTTTTTCTGTTGACAAGAAAGGCGTGGATCAAGACGAAAACGGTGATGTAGTCATGAGTTTTGATGTAAATATGAACGAAAGCGGCAAAAGACTTCCTTTTGCTGTGAAATTAGAAAATGGAAGACCATTAATTCTTTTCCCAGAAGAAACTCGCCGTACTCTTAATTCAATGGGGACAGATGAAAGCAAACTTCTTCGTGCTGAAACTATGCACATACAGGAAACAGTTTTAGATAATATGCACGATGTAGTTGAGGCAACAAAGAATCGAGATAACTATTTAAAAAATATGCAAGAAAAAATAACAAAGACAGTAGATAGTATGGGACCCTTAGAGGTGGCATTGTTAAAATATCTTCTAAAGGGGCAGAATAGAGGAGCTAGATAAGAAAATGAGTGAAAATTTTAAGACAATTGCAAAGAGCTTAGCTTTTGGTAAACTTAGTGAAGTTGAACTTCCAACAAAGAGAGTTGATAATAGAAGGTTAACTGTTGATGAGATTAAGGAATATATTCAGGAAGAATTTGGCAAAATTAAGGATGTTAAAAAAGTAAAAGCAAAGGAATTGCCAAAGGGCTGGGGAGATTCCGAAATTTTGAATCACATAAATTGGATAAAATCTCTAAATTTGAAAGAATATTTTGAATAATAATTTTAAATATGATAATGGGTGTGAGGTTATAAAAAGATGGCCCAGCTATTAAGAGAATACGTAGACTTAAAGTATGATAAAAACCTTATTAAAGAAGCAAGAGAGAAAGGCTTGCCTATTTTGGTTAGAGGTATACTACAAAGAGCTGACGCCGTAAATCAAAATAAAAGAATTTATCCAAGATCTATTCTTGAAAGAGAAGTCAACAATTATCAGAAAGCTGTTTCTGAAGGGCGAGCTACGGGGGAGCTGGACCATCCAGATAGTAGTATCGTATCTCTTGAAAGAGTTTCCCATGTTATTCGTGAAATTGGTTGGAACAATGACGAAGTTGTCGGTGTTGTTGAAATTTTGAATACACCTAAGGGCAAAATTGCTCAAGATCTTATGGAAGCTGGTGTTCGTCTTGGTATATCTTCGCGCTGCATTGGCGAGACAGTAAAAACCAATGAAGGCTACGACGAGGTTGATGAATCACTTTTGCTTGTTGCATTTGATCTCGTGAGTGAACCAAGCACGCAAAATGCATGGCTTCATGAAAACAAACATATTGATGTTTTGGACATTAGAAAACTTGTTCCAAAAATAGATCGCGTAAACCGCGTCGTAAATGAAATATTGAAAGGTTATGATAAGTAAATGAAATTTGGAATAATTTATAAAGTCAGCAATGTGACCAACGGTGAGGTTTATATTGGTCAAACTATTACGACCTTAAATAGGAGAAAGCAAGCACATTATTATAAAATTTTATATTTAAAAGATAATACAAAACTTTATAACGCCATTAGAAAGTATGGTTTTGATAATTTTAAATGGGAAGTGATCTATAAAGATATTCCAGGAAATATGCTCAATATTGCCGAAATATGTGCGATTTACGTAAATGATTCATATGACAATGGATACAATTGCACATTTGGTGGTGATGAAAATCCTGCGACAAGACCAGAAATCCAAAAAAAAATGTCTGAAAATCATTTTACCAAAAGACTGAATGGCAAAGATCACCCCAAAAAAGGAAAAAAACTAACAGAAGTATCCAAAAAATTGATGTCTGATAATCATTGGACAAAAAGACCAGACGCCGACAAAATAAAGGCCAAGATTAACGAATCATATAAAACATGGTTAGATGGTGGTGGAAGAAAAATTATTTCACAAAAAACCAAAGAAGGCATGAATAATGTTGAAGTAAGAAAAAAATGTTCATATTGGACCAAAGATAAAGTAACTGACGAGAAAAGAGAAAATCACAAGAACGCTGCATTAAAATTATGGCAAGATGGCGATTACAGAAAAAGAATTTCTGAATCTATTAAAAATAGTTGGCATCGTCGGAGGAATAAACAATGCCAATAGCAACAGGTAGCGCAGGCAGTTCATATTTTTATCCCGTAGCACAAGTTCCTGTATCAAGTTACAAGACGGTCGTCATTCGTGGTATAGGATCACCTCCTAGCACCGCAGCAGGTGCAGGACATCTTTATATTCTATCGTCATCAAATGATCTTTATTATAAGGACGCAGACGGAAATGAGATTGTTCTTGGATCTGGTGGTGGCTCTGGTGAAAATGTTTTTGATAATGTCTACGTGTCTTCTTCACTTCTTGTAAAAGGTGATTCTGTTCTTTCTGGAAATGTTGTTGTTGGCGGACAACTCTATGATTTAAATTCAAATCTCATTCTTTCATCATCTGTTGGCTCAATTATTGCCGCATCTGGATCAATTGATTTTCCAAACACAGATAAAAATTATCATATTCGTGCAGTAAATTCGCATCTCATCCTTAGCTCATCTGCTGGATCTATTATTATCATAAGTGGATCACAGATTAAACTTCCTGCTGATGGTGCCACATTGCAAATGGGTCCAAATGCATCTTGGGTAACTTCTGGCGGATCTACAACCCTTACATCTGCTGGCAATGGTGCATTTACGTTGGTTGAAAACAGTGCAGGCGGCGGTGGAATTGTTCTTAGAGCAAACTTTTATAAGATTGCAAATAGAGCAAATACCGTAGACTTTCTTACAATTACTAGTTCTTTGGGTAACGCAAGCGTTGCGATATCAGGTGGAGTAAGTTTTGTTAAAGATGCGCTCGCTTATGATATCACATCAAACAAAGGACATCTCATATTGTCATCTTCTGTTGGTTCTGTTGTTGCAATGTCCGCTTCACATGACCTTGTAAATGTTGATAAGACATACCATATCAGGGCAGTCAATGGTAACCTTATCTTGAGTTCAAGTGCTGGTAGCATTGTAGCGTTGAGCAGCAATCTATATTTTCCTGTTGACGCGCCGTCTGTTAGTGCACATATTGTGGCGAATAATTCACATCTTATCTTGAGTTCAAGTGTTGGGTCAAAAGTCAGAATAAGCGGAACTGTTTCAATTGGTGAGACAGCAGGAAGCAATGACACAATAACTATAAGCCACAATGGTACTTCAGGATTTATTGTTGGTGATTCTGGAGCGATGTTTATAAGAGCAGCTGGTGTTCATGTTGATCAAACTGGCAACGGTACAGGTCTTTTGAATGTTACCAAGGCTGTTTATAGTAGTCTTGGTAGCTTGATTTTGTCTTCGTCTAGTAATTCTACTGTTGCTTTATCTGCTTCACAAGATTTCACAGAGACAGATAAGGCGTACCATGTTCGTTCTGTTAACTCTCATCTTATATTAAGTTCAACACTTGGATCTATCGTAGCTCTTAGTAGCAACCTATATTTTCCTGTTGATGCACCAGATCAGTCAGCACATATCACAGCGAGAAATAGTCATCTTATATTAAGTTCATCTGTTGGTTCAACAGTTACTATAAGTGGAAATTTACAAACTTCAAATGCTACTGGCCCACTTCTATTTGATAGGGCTTCAACATCAACAGTTCCTACGTTAATCCCTAGAGTATCATTAACAGCGTCTGGGATTGGAGCTGATGCTGCTGGTGTTGTTTCAATTATTTCAAACGCAACAGAGGCTATTAGGGTTCATAATACGGCAGTAAATACTCAGGTAAATTCACACAATGTTTGGGGTTCTTTTAATTGTCTAAATGCAACAGGAACTAACGGAATAGGCAATCCTAGATTAATTGGTGGCGCCACTGTGGCCACCGCTACTGTGCCAAATATTGTACCACGCACAGAGCACGCCACAACAGGAATTGGTTCTGCTGGCATTGGTAAAATATCTTTAATTGCAGCATCCAAAGAAGCCCTTCGTGTTGAAGAGAGTGGTAGCTCTGTTATGATATTAGGAACAGGCTCTCTGATTATTTCTGGTTCAACAGCTGGCCAAACAACCATTTCTTCTCAAGAGTCGCACCTTATATTATCTTCAAGTGCTGGCTCAGTTGTCAAAGTATCAGGCAATTTAGATATTGGTGAGAAATTAACAAAATACAATGGTGTCACAACCGCAGGTATTGGATTATCACCATATGTAGCATATGGGCATGTTTCATCTTCAACATCTCAAGTTCAGATAGTATCATATACTCCGACGGCTGATGGCCTATATGAGATTGGAAGTTTTCATGAACTAAGTGCTTATACGAATGGTAATGTCTCTGTAAATTGGGCATATACATCAAGTCTTGGAACAGTGTGCGATTTTTATGCATGGGGTTCTGATTTCAACGGTGGTGCAGAAAGCAATCATATAGCGGCTACTGGTGATGTTCGTGCAATGAATACTCTTACAATCGGCGTAAAAGCAAATAGACCAATAGAAGCACACACGTTTTTAAGTCTTGAAGCAACAGGTTCATTTTATGCGTGGATTAGGCAGGTAGCCTAAGTGGCATTCACTTTTCATACAGGGCCTTATCCAACAGTAGGTGTTCCTAATACTGTTACAACAGGTCATGATGGTGCAGATGGCTCCATTAAAACAGGCGCAGGAAAGCTCATATTATCTTCATCTGCTAATGTCATTCATGTATCTTCTTCTTTAGATCTCGGCCTCGTTCCAGAAAGCGCTTATCATATCCGCGCTGTTAATGCAAACCTTGTATTATCATCTTCTGCTGGATCTTATGTTTATGCTAGCGGAAATTTGACTGTTGAACAAGCATTTCTTGTTAAAGGCGATTCTGTTCTTTCTGGAAATGTTGTCGTAGGTGGACAGATTTATGATTTGAATAGCAACCTCATATTAAGCAGCTCGGTTGGTTCTGTAATTGCAGCGTCAGGTTCACTTGATTTCCCGCAGACCGATAAAACATATCATATTCGTGCTGTTAATGGCCACCTTATTCTTAGCTCTTCCGTTGGTTCTGTTATTGTAATGTCTTCTTCTCTGGATGTTACAAATGTAGGCAATAAAAATTATCATATAAGGTCAATAAATAGTGATCTTATTTTAAGTTCATCTGCTGGTTCAATTGTAGCTTTGAGTAGCAATCTATATTTTCCAGTTGATGCGCCTTCACTGGGCGCGCATATAAGAGCGATTAACACAGATCTTATTCTATCTTCATCGAGAGCAACTGGCTATACTACTGTTTCTGGCTCAATGAGGGTTCTGGGCGCCGCAGCGGCTCCTAGTACAACAACTCAGTTTGAGGTTGTTGAAGGGCAAGCAGGTGCTGTTGCAATAGGAATAAGGTCACTTGGAGTTGGTTCTTCTACGGGCGCCTGGCGTGGCCGAATTATTGCTGGTGGTGCTACTGCTGCTTTTATTATGGGTGAATATAACTCACAAGCATGGCTTGGTGGCCATAATGCAGCTCTGAGTGCTTGGTTCCCACTTAGAATTAATCCAACTGGACTGACCGATCTATATTTAGGAAATCGTGGTGCTGATGGCAACCCAATTCTTACCATTCATAATGCTTTAACGAGCGGAGCAATGGGCGTAGCAACACCAGGAAATATTTACGGTAATGCTTGTCATCTCATATTAAGCAGTTCTGTTGGCTCTGTTGTTGCACTGTCGTCATCTCAAGATTTGGTCAACTCAGATAAGTCATATCATGTAAGAGCCGTCAACAGTCACCTTATCTTAAGTTCAACTCTTGGTTCTATTGTACAAGTTTCAGGTGGATTGCTCTTGGCTGGTACATATACAAGCGCAACATTGCCAACAGCTCCTCCTACAGGTTCAATTGTTTATGTGTCTGATCTTGGATTTGCTGCAATATATGTTAGTGCAACCGAGAAATACTATCGTTTATCAAGTGGGACATTTTAATGAAACTCCATAAAGAAGATTTAAAAAAATTGCTTAAGCCATATGTGAGAGAATGTTTAATTGAAGTTCTGGCGGAAATGAAACTACAGACAATGGTAGAAAATGTTGTTTCTAAAAAAATACCAAATCCTATTTCACCGTCCAGACTCTCTGTAAAAGATACAATTATGACCGAAGAGGACCAAAAACCAAAAGAAAAGCTCACGCCAGATAAAAAGAAGATAATTATAGAAAGGTTAGTAGGCGGCAATGATATGTGGAAAGATATCTATGAGAATACGGCTCAAAGCAATAATCCTATTTTAGATGATACTGATAATTCTGATACGAAACCAGAGCTAGTTCCAGAACATGTTTTGGAAAGTATGGGATTAATGAAAGATTATTCAAAATTTGTTGATGCTGGGAAAAATAAGACTTCGCAAGATCAAGAATGGACGAAACTAAGAGAACAAAGACAAAAAATTCTTAATGAGACGATAAAAAGATAAGAGGATTTTTAGATGGACAATAAAAACATTGTAAAAAAAGATCTATTGCGAAGAAAAATAAAGGAATATTTTTCAAAAAATCCTACCGCTAAATCTGTTATTATCCATTCAGGTACTGGCAATTTAAAATCTACATGGCGTGTCGTTAAAGAAAAGAACTCTTTCAGTGTCACAGAGGTCAACACACAGAAAGAACAATTTATCATAAAAGAAGATGATGATAAGGAGAAGGATAAATCAAAAAGTTTTAAAAGTCCTCAAAAAACGAGCGTTACAGGAGATCCAAGATCTTCATATAAGCCTTCTGGTGTCGTGAGACCTATTGGT
>Ga0208375_1002067_pt1 | contig 19841 bp, 18 predicted proteins | sample RifOxyD1_FD_184038 | JGI IMG/M metagenome (GOLD analysis project Ga0208375, IMG submission 184038) | Soil microbial communities from Rifle, Colorado - Rifle Oxygen_injection D1 (SPAdes) | ecosystem: Environmental > Terrestrial > Deep subsurface > Rock core/Sediment | place: Rifle, Colorado... | reverse complement strand
TCTTTCTTGCCTGATAAACTGTCTTACCATCAGCTAACTTTCTAAGTGTCTCTGTAAGCTTCGCTTGTGTCAATTTCATATCCCTGTTTAGAACAGCCTTATGAAATAGTTTCGGGATAACACATACAGAGCATATATCAATAAGTTTAATAAGAGGAAGTTTATAAAACTTTCGCGAGGCGGTGATAGTTTTCGTTTTTATTTTTTGTGTTTGTTAATGAATGAAATGCTCCCGCCGGCTGAAAGAATTTTTAGCAGCATTAAAATCTTGATTTTTCAAAATCTTCTTTTTTTAATCTGACTTTTTTATCACAAACACCCAAAATATGGTCCGACATAGAAAATTTAGAATCTTCATCTTTAAAATAATACAGAATTACATTAATCCCCTCCTCTTTTCTTATTTCTTTTATTGCAGGAACAAAATCAGTATCACATGCAACCATAATAAAATTTTTAACATTGCTTTTAATTGCCCTTTTAATTAAGTCTATACTTAAAAGAACATCAACTCCTTTTTGGGTATATCTTTTATCTATCATCTGGCATCTTCCTTCTCTAACTTTAATTCCTGTTTTGATTAACTTGATGATAAATTTATCATAACCTGCCTTTCTTTTTTCTTGTTCTTCAGTTGGAGGTTCGCCTTGAAAAGGAGGGCAGTTATAGTATAATATCTCCTTGCAATCTAGTTTCTCTTTTTCAGTTAAATTTCTAACAAATTTATTAATATTAATTTTGAGTGGTTTTCCTTTACCAATGAACTTAGAAATAAGGGATAAATATGCCCCATCAATAAAGATTATACAATCTTCCATTTTAAAAAGACTAGCGACCCCGAAGGATCACTAGCGATCATGTTATTAATGGTAGTTATCTACTTTTTATAAACTTTTCTGTTTGCCTTTTAATAATTTATGCTCCCGCCGGGATTCGAACCCGGGTCTAAGCCGTTCTCCTAAGATTCCATTGAGAGCAGAAAATTCTTTTCTCTGCGGAATCTCTCTTTGACAGAGGGCAGCTGATTTGAGAATCGTGGCCTTTTCTTTCAACAAGGTAAGACCGCTGCTCGAGAGGGCTTAATGCTTGGCCTCTACACCACAGGAGCTCATTAGCTTATTTAAGGTGTTTTAGCAGGTATAAAAATCTTGTCTTGCCTGATTATTATTGACATATTAAGATAGGTAATTTTTGAAAATTGAATCCTGCTAATTTCTCTAACAGCCCATAACTTTCCCACAATTTTAGGTTTATTCATTGGGACTTTTATTTTAAGATAAGTTAAAACAAATAAATAACCAATATGCGAATGGTCTAGGATTTGAGAGGATTAGATTGTGAGTAGAGCAAACCAAAAGTATTTTTATATCTCTAAGTAAGTAGTATCTTTTGCTTTCTTCTTTTAACCTGCACATAAATTATTGCAATTATTACACATATAATCATTACAGCAAGCGTGATAATATTCAGATTTTGTTTTATTATTTCCATATTGCTTCCGAATAAATAGCCGAGATAAATTAATATTCCTGCCCATATTCCTGCGCCGAGCGCAGTGTAAAAAGTAAATCTTGCAATGTTCATCTTTCCAAAACCCGCAGGTATTGAGATTAACTGCCTTATCAATGGAATTAATCTTCCTATAAATGTTGTGATTTCCCCGTGATTTTTGAAATACTTTTCTGAATTTTCCAGCGTTCTTTCATTTAAAAAAATAAACCTGCCGTATTTTGTTACAAGAGAATTTATAATTCTTCTTCCTAATAAGCGCGCTAAAAAATAATTTATAAATGCACCTAATAAACTGCCGAGTATTGCAGCAGTCATTACTAAAACCATAGACATTTCTCCTTGATATATTAGAACCCCTGCAGGAATAAGCACAACTTCGCTTGGAAAAGGAATGAATGAGCTTTCAATTACCATTAGAACAAATATTCCAAAATAATCTGCAGTTCCAATAGCAGAAATAAAGAAGTTCGTTATGGCTGTGAATATTTCAGATAACATATTATTTTATGCTAAGAGAAGTTTATAAAAATAGCCCTGCCAGTACTCAAAAACTTTTTGAAGTTTTTGGTAACTTCAATTCTCTGACTTTATCAAATTGAAGTGATTCAAACCTTCCAGGTTCGAGACTAATAGCCCTGCCAGGATTCGAATGAAACCTCCAGCGGGTTCTCACACTCCAGCAACCACAATTCCTATCAGAATAATCAATTTCACTTTGTTCAATTGATAATAGCCCTGCCAGGATTCGAACCTGGGTCCCAGCCTCTCTCCTGAGCTCACTCGTATTAAGTGAGGATGAGTCTCGTGAACTCGCTCGACCAGAGGGCCGGATCCTTGACCGCTAGACTACAGGGCTTTGTCACTTTTAGGAGCATATAAACATTTTTAAATCTTAGTAACTTGTAATAAAAGAGGTGAAAAATGCTATCTTGGTTCCATATTTTAGTAATACTAGCAATTTGTGCAATTGTATTTATTTTTGTAAAACTGCGATATTTAAGGCATAAATTTACTTGGATAATCCTTCTTATTTTTATCCTCTTGTTTTATATTGGATTTGTTATCAGCACTTCTGGAAAAGGAATTAATTTTAGCAGTGTTGATGGAATGAAGACAGCAATTAAGCTTTATCTTTCATGGCTTGTTCATGGTTTTGGCAATCTAAAAGTCCTTACATCTCATGCGATTAAACTCGATTGGAGCAGTTCGAATAACACTGAACAGGGGCTTCTTGATAAGTTATAAAATGAAATTCTACACAATTCTCGTAATCCTCGTCCTTCTGAATGCATTTTTTATTATTTCGAATAATAATCTTTCTATGAATAGCAAGGACAATGTCAATAAATTTATCTCGCTTTATTTTGACTGGTTTAAAAAAGTCGGAAGCAACACTGCAAGGATAAGTGGCGAAGTAATTAAGTTAAGGTGGGTTCCTGACAGCTCCAGCAAATCTTTGAATAATTCTTAAAACGATAATTTATTTTTCTAATATCTCATAACTTTCCAAGATTCAATGTCTTTTCATTGAAGTTTTTTGTTTAATTTAACATTATTAATTAAAAAATCCAAAGAGTCAATGTATTAATGGTTAGCAGGTTTGCAAAATTACAAGCATGCCTTCGGTGCGTACTAATATTGATTTTTCTAACATTTCATTCCTTTCCTTATTTAAGGTTGTCCATTGGTGTTTTTTATTTACAGTCCAACTTGTAAATGGATTAAGGATTTGCAGAATATTTATAATCTTTGTTTTTATCTATTTTTATGCCTCGGTAGCTCGGCAGGTTAGAGCGCCACATTGGTACATTGTATAATAAATATTCAAAAATGTGGAGGCCGTGAGTTCAATTCTCACCCGAGGCTTTTGCGAGAACCGAAACTAAACTCAAAAAGGAAGAGAAACTAAAACGAGCAAGGGCCGAGGAGAGGCTTTTGCGAGAACCGAAACTAAACTCAAAAAGGAAGAGAAACTAAAACGAGCAAGGGCCGAGGAGAGGCTTTTCAATATGTTTATAAACGCGCGATTTTATAGCGTTATGTGATTTAAATGGCATCTGATGATTGTAAAACTCCTATTGAAGAACTCGAAATAATACGTGAAGAGTATGAAAAACTGGCAAAAAAATACTCTCTCCCGTCATTTAAAGAGCTTGATGAGGACTTTGAAATAAGCAAGGCAGAATTCTCCGGCACTACAATTCTCAGAGATATGAGGAAATTAATTATCGCGAAATTTGCATCTATGATGAATTTTGCAGAACTTTTGCTAAATCCTTCCAACGGCTCAATGTTTCATATGTTTTTGACAAGGGGGATTTCTTCTGAAGACAAAGAAATTCTTTCAAAAATATTCGGAGAAATAGGAGAAATTGAAATAGATTCATTCGCTCTCGAACTTAATTACGGCGAAAAAAATGAGGCAGAATTTATCAAAAAGTCTTTCAGCCAGTGGCAGGAGATGAAGCCAGAGTTTGAGCAAATTTTTAATTCTTTAAAAATCAACTGGAAAAAGTCATCAATTAAAAAAGAAAAAAGTTATTTCGGGTAATTTTTTTCTCTGACTTATTTATTTTTCTAACATCCATTCTTTTTCCTTATTTTAGGCGGGTTCATTGAAGTTTTATTCTTTCATTTAATTAATTTTATTCAATATTCAATCAAATTATATAATTTCTAATGTATAAATGGATGACAGATTTGCAGAATCATTCAACTATCATTTTCATAAGTTCATCAAGCTCGATTTCAAGAAGTGAAACTGGCATTTTTATCTTGAAGTTTGAAAGTATCCTCGGATGAACCTCTCCAATAAATCCGATTGTCTGCTTTCCGAGCTTTATTTCTGCAGTTCTTCCTTCAATTAAATGTACAGGAATAAGGGAAGGATTTTCTAAAACAATCTGAACATTTGTCATTCTTGAAATATATTCAAATATCTGCTTCATTTTTGTGAAATTTCCTGGCGCAAGCGCAATTGCAAGAGAATCTTTTTCAATTATTGATTCGCCCGCGTTCTTGAATACTCTTCCTATTTCAAAGATTTCTTGTGGATATTCCACATCTTTGTTTTCAGAAAGTATTCTTAAAAGGCAGTGCGATAAATCTTTTCTTAAAAGATTATACTCTGTTTTGGATTCAATTACTTTAATAAAATCTTTCTCCCCCATATTTTTTATCTGTGCTTCTTTTGTTGTCAAGTGATAACTTGAAGTTTCAAGAAGCCCAAGCCCTACAAGCAGCCCTGCAATTTTTGATTTTATAGACTCTTTTTTGTCCTGCTCTCCAATTGTGGCTATTTTTGGCATTTCGGGAATAAAATTTTCATAGCCGTAAGCTATTGCAATATCTTCTATTAAATCCACTTCGTGCATTATATCTGTTCTCCAGGGAGCAATAAGCACATTTTTCCCAGAAATTTCATGCCCCATTTTTTCAAGAAGCGTGGTTATATCTTTCTCTTTTAGATTTAATCCAAGAAGAGAATTGGATTTTTCAGCACATATTTTTATTTTTTGATGTGTTAAATCCGGCGTTTTTATAGGATTTTTTGCATATGCGATTTCCACCGGATAAATTTCTCCACCCATTGAATGCAGTGTGCAGACAAGTATGTTTAATATTTTGCTAAGATTTTCAATTTCAAATCCACTGCATTCAATAAATAAGTCCTTTGTATCTTCTGCAATCTTTCCTGTTTTATGGGAATTTATTATCGGAGGCATGCTTAAAATTTCTTTATTTGAATCAATGAATACGGGATATTTTTCCAGCCCTTTTAGAAGCTCTCCATATTCTCTTCCAGCAGGATGTTTTGATAATATCTGCTTTCCGTTTATTTCTGACGGAAATTCCAATGGCTGGAATTTTATTTCTTCAGGAGCCATTGCGGTGAATTTTATTGGAAATGAAATTTTATCAAGGGGATATATGCCTATTGCTGCTTTTTTTCTTTTTCTTCCCAGGGTTAAATGCAGTTTTTCCTGAATATCTATTATTTCTTTTATTTTTTTATCATTGAATTTTATGCCCTTTATAACTGCGCACGCAGTATAAGGGCGCACATCTGAGACTGCTTTTTCAACAATTACCCTGTAATTTTTTGATAGAGGATTTAATTTTATTTTTTTTATGCCCTTGCTTTTTCCTAGAAATGCAGAAATTGCCATTTTATAATTCTGATATGATAGCAAATCAGGCCTGTTCGGGAATATTTCTATCTGCAGTTCTGAATCAGTGAGCGCTTCAACAGGAGTGCCAAACATTGCAATTCTGTCAAGCATTTTCTCATCAAGCTTTCCTATTTCTTTTTCAAACCGCGCTTTTGGTATTGTAAGGATTGTCATTTTATCCTTTTATTCAATGAATTTTGTATATTGTTTAATTTATCATTAACACTTGAAAATCTTCTATCCATCTCGCTTTCTATTCTTATAAAACTGGTATTCATTTCGTTTTTCATTTTTATAAAACTTATTGAAACATTTTTATCAAGATTAAACATATATCTCCATATTAATACCTCGGATGTTGCAGTGAATAAAGCTACTGCGATTATTGAACCTGTTTCTGTTGGCGAACCATGAAGCAGCCATAGAGCTACAATTATTGTCAGAGTAATTGCTATCCAAAATAAGATACTATCAAATATCCTGTTTGCCATTACACAAAAAATAGGGCGTATAGCCCTATCCCCATTAATATAAAAACCAATATATAAACTAAAACATCTAATAGTGTTATTCCTTTCATTTTATCCACACCTTCATTTTTCTCAGCTGATTAATGTCATTTTTGTACATCTCTCTTAAATCTTTTATTTCATAATAATCCATTAAAATTCTGTCAAATCCAGGCCCCCATGCGAGAACAGGAATTTCCTCGCCAAGCAAAGGAATTGTAACTTCTGGGCGGAATATGCCTGCTCCCCCTAATTCTAACCAGCATTTTTTTTCTGGATGGAATATGTCAATTTCAACACTCGGCTCTGTATATGGGAAATAAGCAGGCCTGAATCTTATTTTCTCAAATCCCATTTTGCTGAAGAATTCTTTAAGATATCCTAAAAGATGCCTGAATGTTAAATTTTTATCAACAACAATCCCTTCTGTCTGGTTGAATTCAAATCCATGACTCCAATCAACTGTTTCATTTCTGAAATTTTTTCCTATTGCAAAGAATTTTGCAGGCATTTCAGATTTTTTTAGCGAGGATAATGTTAGCGCTGAAAGAACAGTCGTGTGCGTTCTTAAAACCATTCTCTTTGCATTTTCCTCATTCCACAAGTATTTCCATCCAGTGCTTCCTCCAACTCCTTTTTCATGCGCTTCTTTAACAGAGCCAACCAGTTTTTTATCAGGGAGCATTCCAATTTTATCAAGATAAAATGTATCCTGCAACTCTCTTACAGGATGATCCTGTGCAGTAAATAGAGCATCAAAATTCCAGAAAGATGGTTGTATAATCTTTCCTGTCATTTCCTTAAATCCAAGCTCTGTCCAGATTTTTCTTCCATATTCAATTGATTGATTTACAAAATGCCTCTTGCCTCCGCATATTTTTGGAACAGGCGAGAGAATGTCATACCGCCTGAATTTTTTTCCTTTCCAAGAATTTGTTCTGAGCATTTCAGGACTTAAAACTTCAATATAATTTTTCATTTCAGACAGGTTTTCTCCTGCTAATTTTCTGCCTGTTTCAGTCAATTCATAAGTTATTATCTGAGATTCATTTATTTCAATTATTTCTTTTCTGCTTTTTAGATTATCAAATGCAAATTTCTGTTCTACAGACATTTTAGTGAAATCAATTGGCAGCAACTCAATGAACTGCTCTTCAGGCATTTTTTTTGATATTTTTTCCTTTGTTTCAGTCAGGTGAATCTTTCCTGATTTTATTTCAATTATTGCCTTGTTTTTAAGAGCACCTATGGCTGCTTTAAATTCATTGTCTGAAAGCCCGCTTTGTTTCTGTGCGTCTTCAAGTGAGATTATTCCTTTTTCAATAATCTGAATAAGCCGTCTTTCTGGCAGTCCTTTTTTCTTGTAATAAACTCCGTTTGTCCCTAAATCCGCTATCTTTTTTTTAGTAATATCAAGAATTATTAATTTTTTTGAATTCAGGAATTCCAATGCCCTTAGCACAGACACTTTGTCAAGCCCGGATTTTGCAGAAACTGAATCAAAATCCTGCTGTAAAAAAGGCAGTATTTTTCTTTCGTTTGGAGAAAGAGATTCAATTAATTTATCCATAAACTGCTTATGGAAGTATTTATTAATAAACCTTTTTATATATAGATAATGGCATCTTTTTCATATGATGTTCTTGGAAACATTGCAATTATCAAATTTTCTGAAAAAATCCCTAAAAAAGGCAAGATTAATTATGCAAAATCATTGATGCAGAATAATCCTCGTATAAAAACGATTGTTGAAAAAGCAGGCAAAGTCAGAGGAAGATTAAGGACAATTAAGACAAATTATCTAACAGGCGAAAAAACACTTATTGCAGATTATATTGAAAATGGATGCAGGTTTAGATTTAATATTGAAACATGCTATTTTTCTCCGCGCCTTAGCAATGAAAGAAAAGAAATTGCAGATAGAGTTAAAAAAAATGAAAAAGTTTTGGTGATGTTTGCAGGCGTTGCGCCTTTTTCTGTTGTTATTGCAAAAAAATCAAAGGCAAAAGAGGTTTATAGTATCGAGTTAGGAAGAGAGTGTTCAAAATATGCAGAAGAAAATGTAAAACTAAACAAGATTTCTAATGTGCACATTATTCAGGGAGATGTAAAAAGAATAATTCCAATGCTTGCTAAAAAAAGAATTAAATTTGACAGAATTGTAATGCCGCGCCCTCAGCTTAAAGACACATTTTTAAAATACACTTTTATGGCTGCGAAAAAACACACAGAAATAAATTATTATGGTTTTGGGAATGATGCAGAGGAAATAATCAGTTCTATTAAAGATGATGCAAAGAGATATAAAAAGAAAATAAAAATTTTGAATGTGAAAAAAGCAGGAGATATTGCGCCGTATAAATACCGATGGCGAGCGGATATGCAAGTGATGAACTAAAATTAAGCCCCTTTTAATTTTTCTAACATCCCCCCCTCCTATTATCTATTATATTTTCATTGAAGGTTTGCTATTTTGTTTTTAACATTAATTAATATCCCATAATATCAATTAAATCATATAAAAAACCAATCATTAAATGGGTTAAGGATTTGCAGAATAAACAAGTGCGCGAAGCGCACAAATTATGGTGAGTAGAGCGGATTAATTAAATCTTTATATACTTCTCTTTTTATTTTGTTCAAATGACACAGCTGAATTTTAATTCTGACGGAAGTATTTCAATTCCGGATTCTGTTAAAAAGGATATTGACATAGAAGAAAGGTTTGTGAAAAATAGAATCCCTGCTTTAGATATATGGGATAGTGCAGATAATCTTGATGATGAAAACGAATACAACTCTGGGGAGGATGTTTCAGGATTCAACCTTTATTCAAACAATCAAAAGCTAAATCCTTTGAAATTTTCAAATGGAAAAAATCAGGAAGATATATCCAATGAAATTATTCGTGAGATTAAAAATGGAAAAAAAGTTATTTTTGTGCGCGGAGTATGCGGAACAGGAAAATCAGCTATTGCCCTGAATGTGGCTAAAAAAATCGGAAATGCAAGCATTGTTGTTCCTGGAAAAGCCCTTCAAAGGCAGTATCAGGCAGATTATTCTGGTAGTAAATATGTCCTGAAAAATAATCACAAAAAACTAAAAATAAAAGTTATAACTGGAAGAGACAATCATCCCTGCTTGTATTCAAGAGGAAATTCTGCAGATTATTATGAACTTCCATGCAAGATAGAAATAAAAGAAAAGAACTTCGTTAAATTAAAGGAGTATCTAAAAGAAAATCCAAAAGTCAGCGATAACCTCGAATTAAAAGATATAAGAAGAATTTCTGTTGCAAGTGTCTGCCCATACTGGTGCCCTATTCTCCCATCTGAGTTTGATTTAAAAATAGAAGCTAAAAAAAGAAAATACAAGGGGTTAAAAGGAATTGATTTTACTATTTTTAACAGAAAGCAAGGATGCAGTTATTACAACCAGTTTAATTCTTATATTGATGCAGAGGTTATTGTTTTTAATTCTGCGAAATATCTTCTTGAAACAGCAATGAATAGAAAGCCAATGACAGAAGTTGAAATAATTGACGAGTGTGATGAATTTCTTGACAGCTTTTCAACTGAAAAACATCTTAATTTAACGCGGCTTTTTAATTCATTAAATAATTTTTTCAGTGAGGATGACAGGGTTAATTCTCTTGTTGAGGTGCTTTCTTCAATTACCTCTAAAATTTTAAGTGATATTGAATCCAAGGGATTTAATAACTTGGAAATTAGCAAGCTGGCAGATACTTCTTTTTGCAGATTAATCAAGTTTATCCTTGACAATCAGGAAATACTTGAAGGAATTGATGAAGAGAGTTACGCTTATAGGACTCTTGAAATTGCAAAATCATTTGAAGGGCTGATTGATGATGCCTATGTTTCTTTTAGCAGAGAGGAAAGAGGAATCACCGTAGGAATTGTGACGACAAATCTTGCCAAAATGTTTTCAGAACTGCTTGACAAAAGCAATTCAATTGTAATGATGTCAGGAACAGTTCATTCTGAAAGAGTTTTGAAGCATATTTTTGGTATTGAGAATTTTATAGTTATTGATGCAGAGATAAAAAATCAGGGAAGTGTTGAATCTGTTGCCACAGGCGTCGAAATTGACTGCAAATATGAAAACTTCAAATCAGGCAATGTTTCAAGAGAAGATTATCTTGTTGCTCTCGATAAATGCATTTCTGTTTCTAAAAAACCCGCTCTCATCCATGTTAATTCTTTTGATGATTTGCCTTCTGAAGATGAAAAAATCAGATATTCTCTTAAAAATCTTGTTTCAAAAAATTCCCTTATAGAAAAACAGAAAAATGACTCTCTTGGAAAAGATGTTGACAGATTTAAAAAAGGCGAGTTTGATGTATTATTTACAACAAAGTGCAATCGTGGAGTTGATTTTCCAGGAGCGCAATGCAGAAGCATTGTTTTTACAAAATACCCCAATCCCAATGCAGCCTCTTTATTCTGGAGAATACTGAAAAAAACTCATCCTCAATGGTACTGGGAGTTTTATAAAGACAAAGCAAAAAGAGAATTTTTGCAGAAGATTTACAGAGGCGTGCGCTCAGAAAATGATAATGTTGAGGTTCTTTCTCCTGATAAAAGAGTTCTGGATGCAGTTAATGAGTGTTTTGCCAGTAGAAAAAATGACAGAAAAGTTTAAATATTGTATATACGCGTATATACTATGAAGCTGATTAAACAGGTTGTAGAATTAGGCAATGGGGCAGCAGTTTATATCCCAAAAGAGTATAAAGGGCAGGAAGTTGTAATTATCCTGCCAGAGGGCATTGAAAATATCAAGAAAAATGTGATTAATAAATTGGCTGAGTTTATGCCGAAAATTGTTGGGATTTATCTTGTTGGAAGCTATGCAAGAAAAGAGCAGACAGAAAAAAGTGACATTGATGTTCTCGTGATTACAGAGGATATTAATAAAAAAATAAGTGAGGGAGAATATGAAATTATGTTTGTTTCAAGGAATGCAGTTGAAAAACAGATAGAAGAAAATGCCCTGCCGATTATTCCGATGCTGAGAGAGGCAGAAGTTGTTATTAATCCTATGTTAATTAAGGAAATTAGAAATTCTGAATTAACTTATAAAAATATAGGGTTTCACATAAATACTACAAAATCTGCATTAAAAACAATTAAAGAGGCAATTGGTTTATGCCGGCAATCTAATTGCTCTGATGCTCTGGCATATTCTTTAGCATTGAGGTTTAGAGAGGCATATATTGTTGAATGTTTGATTAAAGATAAAATGTGGAGCAATAAAGAATTTATCTCTTTGTTAAAAAATATTTCTGGCTCACCAAAAGCATACTATGGATATCTCAGAGTAAAAAACAAGGAAAAAGAATTGAAAGAATTGAAAATCGAAGAAGCAAATAAGCTTTATCAGTATCTTGAAAAAAAGATTAAAGAGCAGGAAAAATGGGCATTAAAAAGAAAATAAGAAAAAGCATAGAAAGTTTTGACAAAAGAATAAAAGAGCACGAAGAGAAGATTGAAACTTACAAACAATCAGGCGGAGTTAATTATGCTTTGCTTGATTACTGGGAAAAAGAGATTGAGACATTTAAGAAGATTAAAGAAGATGAAGAGAAAAAAGGCGAATAGTTTCTTTTGCAATCATCCCATTCCTTTTCCTTATTCATCATCTTTTAATTTTCCCAATTTACCTTTTTAAGGTATCAATTAAAATACATAAAAAACCAATGAACCAGCGGATGACAGATTAACAAAAGAAAAAACAGGTGAGCCGAGCGATTGCATGAACTAAATTAAGTTATATATAATGTGAGTGCAATTGCGAGCACAATATTTATTTTGCTAACACCCCATTTCTTTCTCACATTTATTATCTGTTCATTGAAGCTTTATTATTTTCTCATTATCAATTTAAAAAATCTAAAGAACCAATATGCAAAATAGATTAAGGATTTGCAAAAGAAAAAACAGGTGAGCCCGCAGGCGAGCCATTATTTATCTTTAATTTGATGATTTATTATTCTAAGTTTATATTATCTGTCCAAAATTCAAAAAGTTGGTAATTAACTTTCTCCTCTCCAAGCAGTTTTATTATTGTGTTTATATCTTTTTTATAAACAACAAACGATGAAGGTGATAATTTTTTTCCTTTAATTGCCTGCAGTATTCCTTCTTTAGAAAATCCTGTTTCTTTTCTGCCAAATATTTTTCTAAGCACCCTGTTTCTTTTTGTTATGTTTTTTATTGGAGAGATATTGAAAAAAACAAAATTATTGAGATTTTCAGGCATTTCTTTATATCTTCCGTATAAATAAATTCCATCGCTGATAATGCTCCTCTTTAATTTCCATTTATTTAAATCTCCGACTTTGATGCTTATGTTGTTTGATATTCCATTTAAACTCCATATTTCTGCAATTTTTGATTTATAAAACTTTTTTAATTCTGCTTCAGCAGTTTTTTTTATTTTTTCCTCATTTTCTTTTTCTGTATTAAAGAACAAATCAATATCGCTGTCTTTTGCACTTTCTCCTCTCGCCGCGCTTCCAAATAGTATAATTTCATTAACTTGTTCTATTTTCGGAAGGATAAATGAAATAAATGCTGATGCATAGGCAATTTGTTCTTTATAATTTAAATTTTTCATATTCAAACATCTCCATAAATATATTTTTAATTTTTAGAAATATCTCAAGAACTTTTTTAATTTGTTTTTCGTCTGATTTGCCATAAACCAGAATGTTTCTTTCTTCTTCGAGCGTATAGATTAATTCATAAATCTCTTGTTTTCTTGGAAAATCAATAGGGAGTTTTCTTTCAGTTAAAGATGGAATCTTTTGCTCTGGATGCGGTTTTTTAAACCAGTCATGTTTTATTATTTTTCCAATCGAAATTTTGTTTGTTATATGCAGATATAATTCTAACAACTGGATTGCACAGGCAGAGCAGTTAAAACCAATCGTAATTGGTTTTTTCTCGATTCCTTCTTCTATTGCATTCTTTATTTCTGAAAGGTGTTCTTGTATTTTCTTTTTATGTTCGTCTATTGATGTCATTGTTGTTTTGATTTTCGGTTTAATTTATACCATATTTAGGTATATTTTATACCTTATAAACCCTTTGGTTTAATTGCTCAAATTGAGTGTTATACTCCGTTGCTATGATTTTCTCAATTTGAGGCTTAGAAAATCTTCTGAATAGATTTTCAAGGTACTCATAAATTTCTAATTTCTGAGGCTTGAAGAATACTCCACTTGCTGGAATTGGGATTCTTTATTTATACCATATTTGGGTATATTTTATACCCTTACTATGCATTTATTCTTTAAACACCCCCATTCCTTTTCCACATTTATTATCTTTTTATTTTCATTTTTCTTTCATTATTAATATAAATTAAACTTCTAATATAACCAATGTATAAACGGATTAGAGATTTGCAGAATAAACAAGTGCGCGAAGCGCACCATATAATAGATTTCAGATTTGCAGAATATCAATAAGAATTTCGCCTTGACGAAGTCTGGCGAAATTCACACAATATTCTCCCCTTTTATATTACCCCCTTTAACATAATCTTTATATAGTATTTTTTGCTCTTAAACTTGTAAAAAGAGATGGTAAAAAGTAATAGCTTTTTAGGAATTGTAATTATATTATTTGCATTTGTTTTTTCTATGATTTTTTCTTCTGCCGCAGTTGTAAATTTGATAAATCTTCAGGGAAATGTCCAGAATTCCGGAGTTAATGTAGATGAAGGAAATATCACTGTTGAAATTTATGATGCTGCAACAGCAGGAAATTTGCTGTATAATTCCAGCAGAGAGTTTTATTGGAATATTTCTGATGGAAAGTATGATATAACTCTTGGAAGCAATGCGTCAAATCCTCTCGCTCTTAATTACGGTGATTTTTATTACATGGCTATAACAATTAATAATGAGGCACTTACTTTTTCAGGATTGTCAAGGCAGAAATTCCAGAGTTCTGTTGGAAATATTTCTTCTGGAGATGTTGATATTATAATAAGTCAGTGGCTGTATAATCAGTCAGATGGAAGCTACAACGCAACATATTCTCAATGGGCATATAATATGAGTGATGGAAGCTACAACGCTTCTTATGCAGTAGGCAGCTATAACGCAACTTATATAGCAATAAATAATTCTGTGAATATTTTAACAGTCATTGGCGGAATTTTTAATTCTACTTATCATGCATTAAAAGCACTGCCTTTTCAGGTTGCCTCTAATTTAATTTACAATGATACTGCGGGGGTAAGATGGGGTATAGGCACAGCAACTCCTGATTCAACACTTGGGATTAGTGGAAATGCTTCTATATCAACTAATTTGAGTGTTGGTGATGAGATTTTTATTAATGGTGTTGAGATTAGCCAGTGGCTTTATAATATGTCCGACGGAAGTTACAATGCTTCATATGATGTTGGAAGCTACAATGCGACATATGCCCTTTGGGCTTATAACATGACAGACGGAAGTTACAACGCAACTTATGCTTCAATAAACTCCTCAGCGAATATTTTAACAGTAATAGGGGGAATTTATAATGCGAGTTATGCAAAATTAGCAGGAGGAAATGCATTTACAGGAGTTCAAACATTTGATGGTGGCTGGGCAAGTGGGGGAGTAACAATTACAGGAAACACAGTTTTTGCAGGAAATATTTATGCTTATAATATTTCTTCTTTGGAAGTTTCAAATCTTAATGTAAATGGTTCTGTAATCCCTTCTTTTGACAATATGTTTAATATTGGAAGTCCAGACAAGAAATATATGAATCTATTTTTAGTCAATGACACTTTCATAAATGGGGCAAGTGTTGGAAAATGGCTTTACAACCAGACAACAAATTCGATTTATTATTATAATATGACAGACGGAAGTTACAACGCAACTTATGCAACTTGGGCTTATAATATGTCAGACGGAAGCTACAACGCTTCTTATGCAGTAGGAAGCTATAATGCAACTTATGCAACAATTAACACTTCAGCAAATATTTTAACAGTAATAGGGGGAATTTATAATACTACCTATGATTCAACTTATAATGTAACTTATGCAGATAAAAAATCATCTCCATTTCAAACATCTGCAACAACAATTTATAATAATACTATGAATACTTTTGTGGGCATAGGCACAGCAACTCCTTATTATCAATTAGAAATATATAATACTACGGGTGCAACATTGATGATACATTCAAATCGGGAAACTGCTGGAGATGTAGCAACTATTCGTTTAGGTTTAGGCAATACTGCACCAACAGCATATCAAAAAGGAGCAATATTTTTTCAGGCAGACGGAAGCGGAAATGCAAGAGGAGATATGATATTTGCAGTTGATAGTGTTGCTGATTCAGGCAATGCTTTAGTAACTGATGCTGTGATGACTTTAAAGAATGGGGGGAATGTCGGCATAGGCACTTTAGCCCCAGATTCTATGCTTACAATAAACGGAACTGGCTATTTATTGAATGTCTCAAATGGCGCAACTTCTGCTCTGTTTATTAATGGTACGGGAAATGTAGGAATAGGAACACAAGCACCGACTTCAAAAGTAGATGTAAGAGGAAACTTAAATGTTTCAAATGGAATAAATGTTACAAGCGGAGGATTGAATGTGCTGGGAGGGAATGTTGGGATAGGAACTTCAACTCCAGGTTCAACTTTAGATGTAGTAGGAAACACAAACATTACAGGAAATATAACAATGCCGAGAATGACTCCTGCAACAGCAGGTTTAACAACAGTTGGAAGCCACGAACTATCAATGTGGGCTTCAAGATGGTCAGGTTCAGCACCAACAAATGCTCCAATGTATTTAAGAGTTAATTATCTTGATTCAGCTGCAACTGGATTAGGAATGCAGATTTTAGATGCAGGAAGAAATCCATTGGTAATTATTAAAAATAATGGGCGGGTAGGAATAGGCACAACTGTTCCAAATCAAAACTTAACCGTCGTCGGAACAGTTAATATGACAGGAGGAGGACCAACAACCTCAGGACTTATAATTGACAGCAGTGGAAATGTTGGCATAGGCACAGCAAGTCCAGATAGCCCACTTGAAGTTGACTTTGGAAGCACTCCAAATTATATTTATTTAGATACAACTGGAGGTAATCTTTTTTGGGGTTTGAAATTACGAGGTTCAAGCGAAACAGAAGTAGCTGAGTATATGGCTAATGGGACTTCAGGAGAAATAAGAATAGGAAGTCTTCACGCCAATTATTACCCTACTTTTTATTCAGGAAATGCAGAAAGAATGAGAATAACTACTGGTGGAAAAGTTGGAATAAATACATCAACGCCAAATGCAGACTTGGATATTAAAGGAATTGTATCAATTAATGGAACAGGAAGTGCATTACCATTTTATGTAGAAGCTTACGCATACTCTATATCTAAGTTTAAATCTCTTCATAATCAACAAGTGTTAGCTATAGATGCAGGAAACTCTACTGTAAAGGCATATTCAACTTTAAGTTTTCAAGATAATGCTGTTCAGCAATTTGCTATCTTTAAAGATACAGGCAATAATTTAAGAATATCAAATTCTTCTGGAACAATGCGTTTTGTAATTCAGCAAACAACTGGAAATGTTGGGATAAATACACTTTCTCCAAATCAAAAATTAACAGTCGTCGGAACAGTTAATATGACTGGAGGCGGGGCAACAGTTACAGGATTGAATATTGACAGCAGTGGAAAAGTTGGAATAAACACAACCACCCCAACTCAGCTCCTCGACGTCGCAGGCAACTTCAACATGAGCCAATCAGGTGCAAACATTTCTCTTGGAGGAGGATTGATATATTGGGATTCTGTGAACTCGCGAATGGTGATAAAGGTTAGTTAATGGGAGTAAGGCTAATAGAAACATTTAAATATTAGATATAATATATAATTATACTAAAATGGAAGAGATAAATGTAAAATTAAAAAGGTGGGGGAACTCTCTTGGAGCAATTATTCCCAGCGAAATTATCAGAAACTCAAATTTGAGAGAGGGCATAGAGGTAACTATAACGCTACAGCCAAAAAGAGGCATGTCTGAAGTGTTTGGTTCACTAAAAGAATGGAAGATTAATACACAGAAATTAAAAGATAAATTAAGAGAAGAATGGGATTAAAAGGATTTTTTTTAGATACCTATGCAATGGTAGAAATAATAAAGGGGAATAAAGATTACAGCATTTTTATTGATAAGGAATTGTTTACAAGCGTATTCCATCTTTATGAGTTGTATTATACTATTCTAAGGGAATATGGACAAGATATGGCTGAACATTTCTTTTTTAAATTTAAGAACAACCTGCTTGGATTTAAAGATAATGAGATATTTTCTGCTTCAAAGTTTAAACTAGCAAATATAAAAAGAAGAATTTCTTATTCCGATGCAATTGGTTATATCATTGCTAAAGAGAACGAACTCAAATTTTTAACAGGCGATAAAGAATTTAAAGATATGGATAATGTTGAGTTTGTGAAATAGAAAGTAACATGAATATTGGTATTTCAAAAACATTAAAAGAAGAGATTATTAATAAAATCTTTAAAAAATGCGGCAAGAAAACAATAAAGGCTATTGTGCTTTTTGGAAGCAGAGCAAGAGGAGATTTTAATGATGACTCTGATTATGATATTAATGTGTTCACTAAAAGAAAGATTGTGGATGATACTTTATCTGATTTTAAGCATGAGATACATGTTGATTTTATAGATAATAAAAGATTTTCTGAGTTTAAGAAATTTGGACATCCTTTTTTACATTGTTGTTTCAGAGATGGAATTCCATTATTTGAGAGAAAAAATTGGTTTTGTAAGAATAAAAAGATAATACTTAAAATTACCCCCTCGTCCAAAATTGTTGAATCATATTTTTCATATGCTTTGAACAATCTTTTAGGCAGTTTATCTAGAATAAAGAGTAGAAACAAAAGGTATCTTATCGAAGATGGGAAAATTACTGCAAATCAAACAGGATTTGGAATTATGATGCTTAATAAAAAATTTCCTCTCTCTCCACACACATTATCTAAAGAATTGGTTTATATGGATAAAAATATGAGTTGTTTGGCTAATTCAATATCTTATTTACAGAGAAAATATTATCTTGATGAACAATTAAAAATGCCTTCTTATGTGAAAAATCTTAGAGTTTTAGAATCACATATTACCACTATTTTAAAGAGCAATTTTCCAGAGTTATACAATCAAATAAATGAACTAAAGAAGATTTATTCATATAAATCTTCATAAACGTAGATTTTTTAAAGAGCAAAGTATTAGAAATAAAATAGGATGAAAGAGGCAGAAATAGAAAAATTTGGAAAAACAAAGGTTTAAATACTCATAATTGTACCAATTATGTGTACTGATAATGTACAACTTTGATACAATTATATACTAAAAATGGAACTATATGAAAGAAAAATATTAAAAGAAATTGAAAAATTGATTGATAAAAAGACAATAATAGTCGTTACTGGAATGAGGCGAGTTGGAAAGACCACTCTTTTTAATATAATTTTTAACAAAATAAAAAGTGATAACAAAGTTTTTTTAGATATTGAAAACCCCATTATTCAGAAAATATTCCAAGAGGATAATTATGACAATATTCTGTTAAATTTAAAGTCATACGGGATTGACAGCACTAAAAAAGTCTATATATTTTTAGACGAGATACAAGCAATGCCAAGCATTGTTAAAAGCATTAAATATTTATCAGATCACTATGATTTACAATTTTTTCTTACTGGTTCAAGCAGTTTTTATTTTAAGGGGCTTTTTCCAGAGAGCTTGGCTGGAAGAAAAACAATATTTGAACTTTTTCCGCTTGATTTTGAGGAGTTTTTGATATTTAAAAATATTAAAAAGGAGTTTTATAATCATTTTAAAGATAAAGAGAATAATAAAAATTATATTGATTATCAAAAAATAATTAAGGCATATGAAGAATATTTGGAATATGGGGGATTTCCTCAGGTAGTTCTTGCAGAAAGTATTGAAGAGAAAAAACAGATACTCCAAGATATTTTTAAGTCATATTTTGAAAAAGAGGTAAGGTTTGTCAGTGATTTCAAGGAAATTGATACCTTAAGAGACTTTATACTTATTCTAATGCCACGAGCAGGATCAAAAATAAGTATAAGCAAAATTTCATCAGAGTTGGGGATTACAAGAAGAATAGCACATTCTTATCTTTCTTTTTTAGAAGCAACTTATTTTATAAGTTTGATTACGCCTTTTAGCAGAAGCATGGATAGAGAGATTAGTGGAACTAAGAAGGTTTATTTTTGTGATACTGGTTTATTAAATAATCTTGCAAAATTGTCTTCGGGAGCTATTTTAGAGAATGCTGTTTTTAATTGCCTAAGAACTAAGGGCAAAATAAATTATTATCAGCGAAGATCTGGAGCAGAGATTGATTTTATCTTAAATGAATTGGGTGTTGCCATAGAGGTTAAAGAAAGAGGCACTATTTTTGATAGAGAGAAAATATTAAAAATGCTGAATGACTTAAACTTAAAAGAAGGTTATGTTATATCCAAATCATTTGTCAAAGACAAAGGATTTATATGTGCAAGTGATATATAAAATAAGGAGATAAATAGAAGCAAGT
>Ga0208375_1002065_pt1 | contig 19844 bp, 10 predicted proteins | sample RifOxyD1_FD_184038 | JGI IMG/M metagenome (GOLD analysis project Ga0208375, IMG submission 184038) | Soil microbial communities from Rifle, Colorado - Rifle Oxygen_injection D1 (SPAdes) | ecosystem: Environmental > Terrestrial > Deep subsurface > Rock core/Sediment | place: Rifle, Colorado... | reverse complement strand
GACTTCTTGCTCAGGCCGTTCTCGCCAACACTACTAAGGGTTACAAGCATCATCCCCAGCTTGAAAGATTCAAAACTCAGCGGAACTCATTACTGGCAATTGGCTCATACCTCCATTATGTCCATCGGGAATCTGTGCGGCGTGGCTATGACTTTGATGGCAGTAAGATACTTAGGAAGTCCAAGAATACTTCAGTTATGATCGTCAGCCGAGGGCAGCTCAAGTTTGAGTGGGATCACTTGCGCCGAAAACTTCGGAAACGTGATCCAGCGTATTTGCAGGGGCTTGGAAGTGTGGCACGGCCGAAACCACATCCAAATTTTAGGATTATCGCTGGTGACGTGGCGGATTGGGAACGGATTTATGAGTTTTCCAAAAATTGAAAAAAGTTACAATTAGAACTATCCCACACCACACTTAGCAATCATTGCTGAGTGGTTAAACGGCAATCGCGACGGAGTGAGTTCGGCGTGAAAACAGCCCGACAACGATCGATCAATGGGTGCAGTATATTATCCAGTTATCATTGAAAGCGAGTCGTGATTCTTCAGCAATATTGAAAACTCAAAAATATGTCATCGAAAAACTGTCTGCAAGGCAGATCGCGGACGTCATTGGATGCGGTCATGCAACTATAAATAACGCCTTCAGTTATTACCGGATTTTGAAGGAGCCGCGCAAGAGGGGCTGGGTTGAGTATGGCCATAAACTGCACGAGGGCAAACGAGTCCCGCATATAAGGCAGCAAATAATCATACGTAGCATTAGGGCCAAGCGAGCTAGCGGTTGGTCAAATAGGCGCATTGCTGAGTGGCTAAACAGCAAGGGGGTCAAAAGTCCATCGGGTTATGCAGTTTGGTACGGGGCAACTGTTGGGAGGTTTTTGAGGGCTAAAAAAGACTAGCTCATACTACCTCTATTTTGAGGGGCTATAGGGGCGCGCAGAGCCTGCTCGACAAAGAGCTCTGGATAAAACACTAGCATTTAAGTGTAAGTATAGTGTTGTATAGTCACTATAGTTATGGCCCAATGGATCTTCATCGAGTGGTTGCTGTATTGGTTGCTAGAAGAGTTGTTTTTGGGATGGTGGCAACTCCACTAAGAGTGCGGATAAACATAGGGTAACCAGGCGTGAAATTGAAGAAGTGTTTTTTTCTGCGTACAGCAATGCCAATGGGTAAACAAAGCTTTCCGGTTGTAGATGAGGAAAGACTTGGGATTATTGGACCAACCAGAGATGCACGAATTTTGATGGTTGTTTTTACAATTAGGAACGGAAAAATAAGGCCGATAAGTGCACGGCCTGCAAATAGAAAGGAGCGCAAGAACCATGAGCAATACTTACATCAAATCCTTGAAAGAATATGAAGGCGCAATGGATATCGACATGGATAGCCTTTTTGCGGCTCTAAAAAGAGTTAAGGGTCGTAGAAAGCCAACCAGCGTTGCACTTGAAGAGGGTTCAATTCAGGACCTTAAGAAAATTGCTAAAAAGTTAGATGTGCCCTATCAGGCACTCATGCGGCTGTTTATATTAGACGGAATTCAGCGTTTTAAAAAGGCTGCATAGTCTGGATATTGCGAAGTTGATTTAATCTCATTAGTGTACCCTTAAAATCGCATCCGGACCAAGTAACGCGCCGTACAGAGGGCGATTATCAGGCAGATGTATTTTACAGAAGCTATGGTATACTGTCCTTGGATGATTGCTTGAGGATGTTCCTGAATTGCTCGAATAAACTCTCGGACCTGCAAAGGTAAGGCGTAAATGCGCCCCTTTGCTTTATGAACAAAGGATCATCCAATGGCAAAACATTTTACTGCTCTGGCCGAACTCGGCTGGAACGACTCTTTCGAAACTTATTGTCTTCAATACCTGCAAGAGGCTCTTTCTGCGAACGAATTTCCTGCCCGCGTTGTGGCGGAGGAGCGCGGTCTTTTTCAAGTCGCAAGCCTCCATGGTGAATTTTTGAGTGTGATCGCGGGAAGGCTGCGTTACCTCGCCGATGAACGCTTGGATCTTCCTGCAATTGGCGATTGGGTTTTTTGTACGCTTGAGCCGAGCTCGGAACGCGGTGTTATTCATTCCATTGTTCCGCGTCGGTCGTGCATCAGCCGTAAGGAGGCGGGGCGTGGGATAGAGGATCAGATCCTAGCTGCAAACGTCGATACGGCATTGATCGTGACTTCAGCCAATGCCGAGTTCAGCCCTGCTCGGCTTCAACGCTATGTCACGGCCGTACGAGAAGGCGGGGTTACGGCGGAGATCATTCTTTCGAAGATCGACCTTTGCGCAGATCACGAAAGCCTCGTTGCTCAAATACGCCAGGCAATTCCGGGTACTGCTGTTCACCTGATTAGTGTGCAATCGGGGGCCGGTGTGCGTGAGTTTTTTCACCATCTCTCGTCCGGAAGGACATTTGTATTTTTGGGCTCTTCGGGCGTTGGAAAATCGACTCTGGTGAACTGCTTGATGAATAGCAATGTGATGGCGACACAGCCAATTAGCGAGTTTGCGTCGAAGGGGCGACATACAACGACTTCGCGGCAAATGTTTCAACTTCCGTCGGGGGCGCTCGTAATTGATACGCCAGGCTTGCGGGAATTTCGTCTTGGTGGATTTGAAGAAGGACTCGAGCGGACCTATGAAGATATTCTTGAACTCGCGGGACACTGCAAATTCTCAGACTGCAGCCATCAGGGCGAGCCGGGCTGTGCCGTCTCGACGGCGCGCCTGGAAGGCTCTCTTTCTGAAGATCGGTGGAACTGGTATCTGAAACTTCAAAAAGAGGTCGCCTACCAGAAACGCCGAGAATCGGGCGAGCAGGCGCGAAACACCAAGGCTCGATGGAAGAATATCCATAAGCAGGCAAAGCACATCTTGAAACGCAAGCGGTGGGAGAGCTAAACGAAAGGGCGTTCGATAAATCACTTATTCGACGTCTTAAGTGGGTGCAGTATAGCCCAAAGTAGTCTTACTTCAAACTTGGTGGAGCAAGCGGTTTGTATCTGCAACTGTTGTTATCCAACTTTCGTTGAAGGCGAGTCCGGTTTTTCCTGCGATATTGAAGAATTACAAGGTGATTGAGTCGGGAAGGAAGGAGTAAGTGCTTAGTTATTTGGCCTGTAGATTTTGGGAATAATTGAGAGAACAATTGATTGTTATCCATGATTCTGGAGTACGTGCTTAGACTTATAAAATATAAATAGCACCCTTCGCTATATTATCAGTTTGCAAATGCCCTTCGTTGAGTATTGATCAACTGGCTCAGGATTATCAAAATCATACTTTCTATTTAGGAATGTAGTTTTGATAGCGAACGCCAGCCGAAGCCCCCTTTTGCCCAAAAACTTTTCGAGTGCATCCCGATTTGCTAACAAATAGCTACCGCCGGGAAGTGCTTCATTGGTGTAATGGCGTGTCTTCATTCCGTCTAACCAAAATCTCATCACTCCAATCTGCTCTTTGCCTCTGAAAAAGCAGAGCGATCCTTCTTGCAGATCGGCTGTTAACGGTTGGTCGAGCAATGGCCCATATATGCGACCGACAGTCATCTGCCACCATCTCAGAGCATTCATACAGAGCGGATTAATAAATGAGACGAATGGTTTTATCGAAAGGTCTCCTAGCTCAAACTCTTCTTGCTTGTAATGATTGAATGAGTTGAAAAGCTTGAATGCAGCAAGAGGTCTGGGTGACCTGCTTTCATCAACTATAGAGTGACAAATGCGTAATACCCTTTTTGCGATTTCGGCATCTTCTGGCAGATTGGGGCCATGAATTTTGTATCCAAAGGCTTTAATCTCAAGCTCTATCGAAGGCAGGTTCCCATCGCCCGGAATCACTGTCCCGGTTGTTTGAATAAGACGATAATTCCCCTCCTGAACGTCAGTTAGAGAAGAAATCTCCGGCGTTACTTCCGCAGCTACAGTTTTCGTGGCCTCCATTTCCTTTAAGCCACCAGTTGGCCACCAAGTCGGCCTTCTAGTAGTGGTCACTCGTAAAAGGGACGTGTCTGCTGGAGTGGACTTCAGGGAAAGGAATCTGGAAACGTTACTCGGTATCTCTCCATCTAATTGCATTTGATGAACTGTTCGCAAAAATGCAGATTTGATTGCCTCAGTAATTTGATACGAAGCGCAGGGTAGCGTCGGACGATTTGCGGAGCCTGAAAAGTCCAGCAAGCGGCCTCGATTCAATGGTATTCCCAGTTCATTACAAATTTGAGAAATGTTCGAATACCAAGCTAAGAGATAGTCTTCAGAGGTGCTTTGATTAAGGTCCTCGATAGTATCGGCAAAGTAGGGGCTCGCAAGGTAGTTAATGTTTTTCGAAAGAAAACTGAAAATTGAATCTTCAAGGGGAGCTTTCGTTAGACCTTTTGGCGTCGCACTAACCTTCCCATGCAGGCCCGTTTGATCGCAAATCTCCTGAATACTTTGTTCAATGGGAATGGAAGATATCGGTATAGCTTGCAGAACCTGAGTCAGGTCAGCCGTAGAGAGAATCTTGTTATTCTCTTCAACCGCTGCATTTATAGCAATGAGCGGAAGCTGAATGAGAGATTCCAAGTGTTGGCGCTTAAGCCAGACTCCAATCTGAAGCAAAGTTGCCTGAGAGAAACTGGGTTCCAGCAAAAGACTCTTAAGAACCTGAATGGCTCTTTCCCGGACTAAGGGTTCGGGCCATGTCAGACGCAAGAATAATATATCGAAAAGGGATTGCGTTGGTAAGCTCAAGAACTTTGGCGTCTCAAGTGGGAAGTCTGCCATGCTCTCAAATAGGGAGTTCAATCCTGACTCTGCAATTTCCTTCGCTAAGTCCTTCCGATTGAAGTAGATAAAAAAAGCGCTTGCCCTGGACATCGGAAAACGAGGTGTCCATCTAACCTCTGAGCCAGGCAGGTCCAGCGTCTTCTTGAAGAACTCAATGTATCGTTCAGGGAAATGCTTCTTAAGGAGTGTCCAGATCTCTTCAATATCTTTGTCACGGTAAGTAGTGCTCCACCCATACGTGTTTCTGTGTGCAGCGCAAATTAGATCGAACAGTTTGTCGCGGCGATATTCTGCTGCAAGTGGAATACTTTTTAGGAGCAGGTCGCGATTGCAATCGAACTCGTGCTTTTCGAGAAGGTTAACTAAGTCATTGGTAATAGTTCGATGATCCGTATCGGGGTCGGCAGTCTGTGCATTTAACCACTCGAGAATAATCTCATCTCTCTGTGCCGGATATTCAGCCGTCGCAACTCTATCCGCAAGGTCCTTAAACGAAAGTGCGGCAACGCCGTAGCTTTCCTTATCAAATTTAGAATGGCCTGAACTTCTGTAATCTCTTTCATCAGACAAAAAGGATCCGAAAAGATCGTTTATTTCAACTAAAGCCTTTTCATGTGCATCGACTCCGGCATTTCCTAATAAGTAGCGATACGACTTATGATCGGTGCATGTCCGACATAGGGCGGAATACTCCATAGTCGTCTTGTCGAGAAATTGAAGAACCACAGGAAATAGTGTTTCCGCATAATAAAGTCGCTCTCGCGCGCAAGCGTCCGCATACAGCTTGAGAAGCAACTGGACATCGCTTTCCCCAAGAAAATCAGCATAAAGATCTTTGAAATATCCGACGTCATCACCATCCGTCAGATCTGAAATATTGTCTGCAATCGCACCTAACCTCGCTAACCAGGACTCGGGGCTGTCAAAGGAGCGTATGTCTAGCGGTCGCACAGCATTTATAACTTCGATATAGTAAGGATCTTTGTGGTAGCCGTATCCTAGTAGGTTTGAGGCTGCACGACTAAGTAGATCGTCTCTTAAATCGGTCCTGCCGCAAAAGTCAGCCAGTTGGGCCAAAGAAGAGTATTTCTCCGATCTGTTAGAAAAATGTGTCTGTTCTGAAATGAGCTTGGCAGAACGACGATTTATGAGATCAACAAGCACGGAAGTTTCAAGAAATGAACTCTTCAATGAGCACATTAATTCGATTAGGTCGTCGATTTTAATAAACGGGCCTGACGTAACAAAATCCAACTCCTTCTGATTCAGTGAATAAGGCGTTCGGTAGCTAACGGCAAAGTCAGTCATCAACTTGGCAATTTCCATGAGACCAACTCGAAGAGAGAATTTATATTCTAGTCTATCTCTGTCTTCAGGCCAGTGTAGGTCAGGTACTGATTTTAAATGTGTTACCAACTCCGGCAATCCAATCACCTTGCCCTGGAGTAGTTTCTCGCCAAATGTTCGCCCGAAATCCAAAAGTACAGAAATTGAGGAATCAATCCATCGTTCATCAGAGCGAAAGCGACTTAGTATCTGTTCTGCCTCAGGATGCTTGATTCCATGAAAGAGTCCTACAACGAACGACCGCACAAAGAGATGAAATGCTCGTTTATCCCTATTTCCGGTATCATGCTCTTCCATTTTATTCGGTTGAAGCCGAGACCGAGGTGGAACTAGGTCAAACTCAAGGGAATCGCCCTTCAATGTTAGGAAAACTGCGGTAAGGTCTCCAATTGATTTCTTTTCAAGAGTGCGAAGCAACGCCAGGTGCCTTGAGTCGCTGTTTCTGATTGAATATCGCGTAATTTCGTCGGTCACAAAGGGAAGATGTTCGGTAGGCAAGCGGGTAATAAGCTCTGCGACGAGATTATGATGCCCCTCTGAGAGAAGATTTGTGACCAACACGATAAAAAGGTCCTGGCACCACCCGGAGCCTCGAAATTGCCTTATATATTTCCCTAGTAAATTTAAGTTAGGATCGGGTGTAAGACAAATGCTTTCAATTATTGCGACGGGCAACTTGGGCAAAACGCCACCAATCTCTCCTTTCTTTCTAAAGTCGAAAGATCGATGTCTGCTATTCAACTCAGAAACAACGTCATCTATTAGTGCAAACTGCCCGGATTTCGCTAGGCTGTCGGCAAATATTCTCAGTTGATGAATGGTAAGCGTATGGAGATCAGTAACCTGAATGTTTTCTGCACTGGTTCGCCCAAGAACTTTCCAAATCTTATCGAAGCAATCGTCTAGAGCTCCCGAGGCTTCTCTGAAATAGTAATATAAATGATTTAGTTTCTGAGCTGACCCGAATTTATCCAGATCAATGGCCGAACGTACCGCTAGTTCGAGATTGGACAGAATTTGGTGACGAGGTCTGCCAGATGTTATTGCTTCGATTAACCAAGTGCGATCTAGTTGGCTAAGTGGATTGGGGTTGCCAGCATAATATTCAAAGATATTCGCTACTGCCCACTTCAGGTCATTCCAGCGTGAATTATTGAGCCAAGCTAGAAATAGCTTTGCCAGAGTTTGCCGGTCTCCTTGGTTCAACACCTTCGACTTCAGAAATACGGCGAAGCTGTCATGGTAGATCGATCTATAACCGTGTCTCCCACCCAAAAGGTGACTGATATCAGTCAGAAGATCGGAGGGAAGTCTTTGGCTACTCTTATGCGAAGAGAGGAAGTCAGTGATTTGATCTGTTTCGAGCGCAAAGTCAATTAGAGCAATGGTCAGAAGAATGTTTCGTTGTTCCGCTGCTAATGAGGCCCAAATATCTCCATAGTAGTTCTCAATTGAACCACCGTACTCTTTAAGATCATCAACAAGATGCGGTTGGCTTATTCCTCCTCCGCTTTTGGCCTTCAGTGCTCCTAGTGTGTACCGCAAGTGTAGTGGGTTGCCCTCGCACTTTATGAAAAGTTTCTGATTCAGTTCTTTTATCGTATCGGGCTGTTCTGGCAGTCGTAGGCCGCATTCATTCAGGTTGATAATTTGAGCAACTTCATCGTAAGGGAGCCCAGTAATCTTGATTGGGGATTTGGCTGTTCTTTGAATTTCCGTAGGTAAGAGGGTAATAACTTGTTCTTGTGTTCCAAGAACCAGCCACAAACCCTTAAAAAGAAAGCACGACTTTCTTATGAATTCCCGAAGTTCTTGTTCGCCTTCTCTCCGAGTAACGTGGTCAAGTCCATCTACGATGAATACAAACGCTTCGCCAGATTCGTTTTGATGCTGAGCAAGGGCTTCTGCAAATTGCCTAACGGAAATCGCACGTGAATCGGCATTCGCTAACTTACCAATCCTTTTGCCGAGGTCTTTGAATTGAGCCTTGAGCCCCTCTTCAACTCTGTCCAGATTTGTTCTTTCTCTTCTCAAGTCATCTGTCGTAGACAAGTGAAAATGATGACGAACGACGACGCGCCCTTTTTCGGTCAGCTCCCTTGCGAGACGAGACAAGTAGGTGCTTTTACCCGCCCCTGGCGGACCAGTTACTAGAAGGGCACCACCCGAAGGATCATTGAGCGCCTTAAGAACATTTTCATGTTGAGAACTATCGAAATATTGAAAGTCCTCAGGCAGGGGAAAGTCTTGGTTCAGATGTTTTGGTACGTCGAAATCGCACCAGCTTCGCAGGTCCTGAATTGTTATTGGCGGAGTTGGAGACTGATAGGAAACTTCTTTGAGTCGAAGGAACAGCTTATCTACACCGGAAGATGTGGCCTTTAGATCCCCTGTTAGAATATCCCGGGCTTCCTTTTGAAGGTTTTCTCTGCTTGGGCAGGAAAATTTGAAAAGAAAAGTACCAAGAAAATCCCTTACGGCTTGTTCGTTGCCCAACTGAGCCTTTATTAAATCCGCCGAAGTAGGGTCGATCGACTTGAGTTTGTCGAAGTCAATTTTGTTTTCGCATAGCGCACCTTCAAGGATCGAATCTGGTTTTCCGTTGGTGAGAAAGGCACACTCAGCGGATTTCCCTTTTACCTTCTCAAAAGACTGAAACCATTTTTGAAAAAGAGAGGGCCGTGTCTTTCCGGTCTTGCTACGTTTATCAACTTTTTGTTCTAAGAACTCTACCAGCGTCCATCGGTCAGCCTCAGGATGCTCTTTGTGTTTTACTTGATAGCATCTTGTACCTTGAGACGAATTCACCAGAGAAAGATCGTCGAGAGAAAATTCGCCTTCAATTTCATCATGAGGAACATTTTCTACGACAAGAGATGAGTAATTATCGGGTCTAGAGAGCCATTCGGCTGCTAATCTAAGAACCCAGAGATCCTGATAGTCGTCGCCCTTTCTACGGGGTGCCGTAATGTTTGTTCTCAACAATACTTATCCTCAAAAATAACTCCTGGATTCAACTAGGAGTTTACTTAAGATGTGTATGAAGCAAAAAACTTCATGGAGAACGAAAATTATCGAACCCCATTTGCCAATCTCAACATTCGCAACCCAACGACATCATTGGGTTCGATCAAAAATTTGGTGGAGACGCCGGGAGTTGAACCCGGGTCCGAAAGTGATCCCTCGCCAGAATCTACATATTTAGTTTGTGTTTTGGATTGGACATCCGGCGTCCACAAACAAACTTCGGATATCCTCCGCAGACTTTGTTTCGCCGATCACCCGCCTGCGAGTGGTGACCAACTAGCCCGCTGAATGACGTCTTATCCTAACTCACGAGCGAAGCCAGGTAAGACGGGTTACTTAATTAAATTAAGCAGCCATTGCGTAATCGTTGCCAATTACTATTTCCGCCTGTTTAACGAGGCCTGGCGGAAACCTCGATATGCATCTGGGACTTCACACTCCCGTCGAAGCCGTATCGTCCCCAGAACTATATTATATAGCAAAATTGAAACTAACTTGCCAGAGGCTTATAGCCGCTTGGAATGGCTCATTAGCTACCACTAAACCAGCTTAACCGCCGAGCCCATTGCCGTTAAACGATACCGCGACGGCACCGAAAGTAGCGTCAACGAAATAGAAAAATTAACCACCGCGTCCGCCCCTTTTCGATAAGCCTTGTACTTCATCTCTCGCTTGAGCCCTTCAAGAACCTCTTGATACTCCGACGAACTCTCCGCTTCTACCACACTCGTCTTAAGAGACGCACTCGCCGTAATAGCATCAAGCAACCGGTACTCATCACCACCCGGCAGCGAAGCGAGGGGAGTGACAGGAATACTCTCGGCCGGATGCAAACCGTCGTCCGTCGAGGAAACCGAAAAACTATCAGCCCGCGGCTCAATGTACGGATCCGTTTCCGATACGTGCGTATCAACCGTAGAAAAAATCGAATCCGACGGCCCCAGAAATACCCGCACTGCCGCAGAACGAAACGCCTGAACAATTAAAACACCCGCATACTCACTGATCCGCGGAATAAGCACCTTTCCGGCAGCAAACTGCGGCTCAAGATCAAGAGCACTTATACCCATCTGGTTTCGGTCTATCAGATCAACTAACTTTTCTTTGTCGCTGTTCGATAACCTTCCGACTATCAAAATACTAAAAGGATAAGCAGCCTGAACCGGCGGTTTCCCCGCCGTAAGCTTCTGTGTGTAACTTTTTATCTTATCAAGAACACTTGTATTCGCAGCCGGAACTTCTTCCGTACTTTCGACATTAAACGTTGGAACCGAAATTTGGCTCTCTTCCAACCCCGCTAACTCCTCAGGCGGAATCGCTTGCTGAATAGCGGCAGCAGTTTCTAATCCATCCGATACATTTTGATTATCACCACCAACCCCAGTCACCGCCCCCGATAAATCCGGGCTATTTAAATTAGGCTCAAAATTTGGAGCCGCGACTACCGGATTACTTTTTGAAAAATCTTCTAAACTCTCAAAAGACGCGATCGTTTCGATTTTTGGTTCAACAGATATAGAGCCTTCAACAGCCGGCGGCTCCTCACCAGCGTCATGAAGCTTTTTGGAATACTCCGCAAGAGTAGTTAGATCTTTGGTCTGGCTCTTGTCATCGTCGGCCATAAGTCAAATATAACACCAATTAAGCCCCGTGACACTTTTTATACTTTTTACCACTGCCGCAAGGACACGGTTCATTTCTTCCGACTTTATCGTAACCACCAACTGGCGTCGGTTGTGCTTGAGCAGCACCTGCGCTCGCCATTGGACTTGCAAGCTGACCTCGGCCCATCATCATATTTCTTGGCTGTTTGACCATGTTGCTTATATCGAAATTGCGAGCAGCCGTCGGACTGGCTTGTGGCTGCGCAACGGGTTGCTTTAATAGGTCCGGCTGCTTTTCAACTAAACTTCCGTCAGCGTTGAGGTTGTACTGCATCTCCGGCTCGTCTTCAAACTCCTGCTCGAATTCTTCCAAATCGGGTGCAAGCTGAACCGAGAAAAGCTTCTTTACAACGTCGACCGTGATTTGTCCCATCATCAGCTGGAAATATCTGAAGCCTTCTTTTTTGTAGGCAATCAACGGATCTTTTTGGCCATAACCCTGCAGCCCAATACCTTCTCTTAAGTGATCCATTGCTAGCAGATGATCTTTCCACAACCCGTCTATTGTGGTTAAGAGAATCATCTTCTCAATCTGTCTTACCGTCTGAGCACCGAGAGTTTTTTCTTTGGCTGAATAGAATTGATTAGCGGTTTTTACGATCAAATTCTTAAGGCCGACATTATTGAAAGGGTCGATATCTTTTTCGGTAATATCCGGGATGAAATTAAACGCCGTTGAAACTGCGTTATTAAGCTCTTTTGCATCAAGCCTTGCTTGCCCATGATTGTCTTTTCGTAACTTTCCACTCGGAAAGAAATCATCCCCGATGTTTTCGGCCAGCTCACTGACCATCGAGAAAACCATGTCACGAAGATCGCCACGCGCTAAAACTTCCTTACGCCAGGCATAAACGACTTTTCGTTGCTGATTCATTACGTCGTCATATTCTAGGAGATGTTTACGAATGTCGTAATTGTGTCCTTCAACTTTTCTTTGCGCGTTCTCAATCGCTTTTGTAGTCCAACGGTGCTCGATCGGCACGTCTTCTTCCATCGCCGCAACCGTTCGTTTCAAAAGCTCGCTTTGTCCAAAAATTCGAAGCAAATCGTCTTCAAAGGACAAATAAAAGCGGCTTCCACCTGCATCGCCTTGACGGCCGGAACGGCCTCTTAACTGATTATCGATACGCCTTGACTCGTGCCTTTCAGTGCCGAGAATAAACAAGCCACCGGCAGTCATTACGTCTTGTCGTTCAGCGGCGCACTTCTGGCGCCACTTTTCCAGAGCAGCCGTTAATTTTTGTTGATACTCGGCTTTTTCTTCATCAGTTGCGTCTTTTTTTATCGCCCCGACTTCGGTTTTTGCGAGAGCTTCTGGATTACCGCCTAGAAGAATGTCCGTACCTCGACCTGCCATATTAGTTGCGATTGTGATCGCACCTTTTCGACCGGCTTGCGCTACAACATCCGCTTCGCGATCATGTTGTTTGGCGTTTAATACATTATGTTTGAGCCCTTCACGCTTTAAGAGACTGGCTAGAAGCTCAGATTTTTCGACCGAAACGGTGCCTACAAGTACAGGCTGACCTTTTTCTTGTAATTTTTTTATGTCGCTAACCGCTGCTTTTAGCTTTGCTGCTTGTGATTTATAAATCACATCCGAATGATCGATCCTGATCATTGGTTTATTTGTCGGAATAACCGTGACATCAAGTTTGTAAATCTGCCTGAATTCTGCAGCTTCGGTATCTGCCGTTCCGGTCATTCCCGAAAGCTTTGTATACATACGGAAGTAGTTCTGGAACGTGATAGTAGCGAGAGTCTGGTTTTCGTTCTCGATGTTAACGTCTTCTTTGGCTTCGATCGCTTGATGCAAACCATCGGACCAACGGCGTCCCGGCATTAATCGCCCGGTAAACTCATCGACGATCATCACTTCGCCGTCTTTTACAACGTAATCAACATCGAGTTTGAAAAGCACATGAGCTCTCAAAGCCTGATTTACATGATGAAGAAGCTCGATATTCGTCGGATCATAAAGATTGGCTACGTTTAAACGCCGTTCCATCTTTTCTACGCCTACTTCGGTTAAAGAGGCAGTTTTAGATTTTTCGTCAACCGTGTAGTCCGTCTCTGGTACAAGACCGCCGTCGGAAATGATCTGTCTATCGATTTTGTAATATAAATCCGTAGAATCTTCGGTCGGACCGCTAATAATAAGGGGTGTCCTGGCCTCGTCGATAAGGATCGAGTCAACTTCGTCAACAATCGCGTAATGAAGCTCTCGTTGCACATAGTCCTCAAGCCTGAACTTCATGTTGTCGCGGAGATAATCAAAGCCGAATTCGTTATTGGTTCCGTAAGTGATGTCACAGCCGTAATTCTGCTTACGCTGTACGTCAGTTAAGCCGTGGACAATTACGCCGACAGAGAGACCCAGAAAATTATGGATTTGACCCATCCAGGCAGCATCTCGTTTGGCGAGATAATCATTAACAGTGACGATATGAACGCCTTTCCCTGTTAAGCCATTCAGGTAGGAGGGTAGAGTGGAAACGAGCGTTTTTCCTTCGCCGGTTTTCATTTCTGCAATCCGACCACGATGAAGGGTGACGCCGCCGATAAGCTGGACGTCGTAATGTCTTTGGCCGATGACTCTGAACGCTGCTTCTCTCATTACCGCAAAAGCTTCGGGCAGAAGACTATCAACCTTTTCGCCCCTTGAGAGTCTTTCTCTGAACTCGACGGTTTTTCCTTTAAGTTGATCGTTGGTAAGCGGCTTTATTGTTGGTTCAAACTCATTAATACGGACCACGAGAGGTTGGATGGACTTAAGCTCTCGATCGTTCTGAGTACCAAAGACTTTCTTAGCGACATTAAATAGTTGCATAGCTCCAATCGGGCACTTTATCGAGGCAAAGCAAAAGTGTCATCTAAAAATTAGAGAAAAATTAGAGAAAGGCCTAGTTTTCAAGAATATAAGAAAGAGGATCGACGGGGGTGCCATTTACGCGGACTTCATAGTGCACGTGAGGACCGGTTGATCTTCCGCTTGTGCCCAAGTGCGCAATAAGTTCGCCACGTCGTATCCGCTGGCCTTTTTTAACCATCAGCTTTCGATTGTGCGCATACCATGTTTCCAACCCGTACCCGTGTTCGATGATGATTGTCTGTCCGTAGCCGGGTTTGCTATCTGAAAAAACCACAACGCCATCGGCAGGGGCGAAAATGAGGGTGCCCGGATAATTTGCGATGTCCAGACCTTCGTGCATTTTTACACGTCCGCCATAGGGGGATTTTCTGACTCCAAAACCGGATGTAAAATAACCGACCGCCGGCTTGCGGGTTGGCAGTGCGGCAAGAAATGCTTTCTGGTCAGCCAGAAGCTCATACTCATCTTGAAGAACCTGTTCAACAAGCAAAGTTTCCTGATTGAGTTCGGAGCATTTTTGGTCCAACTCCTCATAGTCTTTTCGTAATTGGTGTTCTTCCGGATCTTGATCGTTTGCGGCAGGGACCGCAATGAGAGCAACAGAATCTTGCGACTCTTTTTCGGGCGAATTTGACCCGATATTTGTCGCTGCATCGGGTAATTTCTTATTCAGGGACTGAAGAAGCCCTCCTCGGTCCTCTATGTTTGTTATGACTTTCAGACGGGTCGCAAATGTTTTTATTCGCTCCATCGTCCCTTCAATCGTTGTCATTTTGTTTTTAAAGACCTGTACCTGTTGACGTAACCTTCTGTTTTCGACTTTCAGTTGTTTGTTTTCGCTTATCTGGCTCATCACATACCAGTAGTCCATCAGCATTATGCCCGCCAGGACGACGACAAAAAAAGATCCGATCAAGGTTCCCTTTAACAGCCACGAAGGGACAACAAAGCGCCGTACCTGCGAGGTCTTTTCGGGAATGATCAGTATTGTAAAAAACCTGTTAGCCATCGATTACCTCACCTGAACCACTATTACTGTTATATTATCATCTCCGCCGTTGTTGTTTGCCAAGGTAACAAGTTCATCTGCTGCTTTTTTTGGATTGTTTTCATCGGACAAATTCTTGGTTACAGTTTTTGCGATCTCGAAATCGTCGATCATTCCGCTTAAACCATCCGAACAAAGCAGGTAAACGTCGCCTGATCGTGGGGTTAGCTCGAACGTTTCAACGTTTACATCAACTTCAAAGCCGACCGATCGGGTGATCACATTCTTCATTTTATCGGTTCTTGCTTGTTCTCTAGTTATGAGTCCTGCTCTTATTTTTTCGGCCACCAAGGAATGATCGCGCGTGAGTTGCCAGATCAGGCCGTCCCGTATGTAGTAACAGCGACTGTCACCGACCTGGCCTATGACAAATTTTTGACCGACCGAAAAAAGTATCGTCGCTGTAGTACCCATTCCCTGCAGTTCCGGGTGTTTCGTAGATTTTTCGTAGATTAATCGGCTTGCCTCTTTTACAGCGCTTTCAAGAATATCTTTTTCTGGTTTAGCGGCTTGTTTATTTGTTTCTAATGTTTTCGAAATAATGTCGACCGCCATTGCGCTCGCGGTTTCTCCCCCGCGGTGCCCGCCCATGCCGTCGGCTACGATAAAGATGCCAAGTTCCGGGAGAGCCGTTCCGCTGTCCTGGTTTTGGAGCCGTTTTTTACCGATGTCAGTAGCGAAACCTACATTAAATTGCGTCATCGATTTTGCTCTTAATAATGATACTTATAATAACACAGTAACTTTACAGTAGGCGAAGTGTAAAGGTAGAATAGAAAAGAGGTCTTTTAATTTTTCGGGCCTGAAAAGTCATATCAAGGAAGATGGAGAGCACAAGTATGGCACAAACGGTTTCTGGAAATGATCTAATCAAAGCATTGGCTGACTCGGGCGCTGTTCAGGATTTTCGGAACTTTCATTGGGAAGGAACTTACAGCGATTATCTTGATATCGTAAGGAAAAATCCTACGGTTTGTCGCAATGCTTTTCAGCGAATGTATGACATGGTCCTCTCATGGGGGACTTCCTCGTATGTCGAGTACAAGAAAAACATAGTTAAGTTCAAATTTTTTGAGGACCCGATTGATAATGGAAAAGAGGCGGTCTTCGGCCTTGACGTGCCATTAATGAAATTGGTTCATTTTTTTAAATCTGCCGCTTTCAGCTACGGAACAGAAAGAAGAGTATTACTGCTGCACGGGCCTGTAGGTTCAGCCAAATCAACGATTGTAAGACTACTTAAGAAAGGCATTGAGCGTTATTCTCGTTCTGAAGAAGGCGCCCTTTATACTTTTAAGTGGGTTGACGAAAAGGGTAGTCAAGATCGGATTTTGGGCGAAAACACGGAAATGTTATGCCCGATGAATGAGGATCCTCTCAAGCTCATTCCTGAAGAGCTGAGACCGAAACTCTTGGAAGATTTAAACAAGGGAAATAAAGGGCGATACAAAGTTCAGATTACAGGAGATCTTTGCCCGGCCTGTCGTTACGTGCAACGTGAGTTCATGAAGCGTTACCAGGGTGACTGGTTAAAAGTCATGGACCATGTAAAGGTTCAACGTCTTTTGCTTTCTGAGAAGGACCGTATAGGTATCGGCACTTTTCAACCGAAGGACGAAAAGAACCAAGATTCCACTGAACTTACAGGGGATCTCAATTATAGAAAAATCGCGATTTACGGTTCTGATTCGGATCCTAGAGCGTTTAATTTCGATGGTGAATTTAATATCGCCAACCGTGGTATCGTCGAATTTATCGAAGTGCTGAAGTTGGACGTGGCCTTCTTGTACGATCTATTAGGTGCTTCGCAAGAACACAAGATCAAGCCAAAGAAATTTCCGCAAACGGATATCGATGAAGTGATTATTGGTCACACCAATGAGCCGGAATTCAAGAAACTTCAGAATAACGAGTTCATGGAAGCTCTCCGTGACCGTACGGTGAAAATTGATATTCCTTACATAACGAAGCTTAAAGAAGAGGCTAAAATCTATCAGAAGGATTTTAATCCGAATCGTATTAAGGGTAAGCACATCGCTCCTCATACAATCGAAGTTGCAGGCATGTGGGCGATTCTTACAAGGCTTGAACAACCAAAGAAAGCGAATCTATCGCTTTTACAGAAGCTCAAACTTTACGATGGAAAGACCCTAAGCGGTTATACAGAGGACAACGTTAAAGAACTGAGAAAAGAAGCCATGAGAGAAGGTCTTGATGGCATCAGTCCACGCTACATCCAGGACAAGATTTCTAACGCCTTGGTTGACGACAAAAACGGTGAAGTCGGATGCATCAACCCCTTCATGGTTATGAACGAGTTGGAAGGCGGTCTGAAACATCATGCCTTGATCGCGAGTGACGAAAAGCGACGAGAATACCGTGAATTACTCGCAATCGTTAAACAAGAATATGAAGATATAGTCAAAAACGAAGTGCAGAGAGCGATTTCTGCGGATGAGGATGCTATTTCAAAACTTTGTGCTAACTATATCGACAACGTAAAAGCCTATACACAGCGCGAGAAGGTCCGCAATAAATACACCGGACAAGATGAGGAACCGGATGAAAGGCTGATGCGTGCGATTGAGGAGAAAATAGAAATACCCGAAAGTCGTAAGGACGATTTCAGGCGTGAGATAATGAATTACATCGGTGCGCTTGCTATCGAAGGGCGTACTTTTGATTATAAGACCAACGAGCGGTTGCATAAGGCTCTCGAACTCAAACTCTTCGAAGATCAGAAGGATACGATAAAGCTGACGTCGCTTGTCTCGAACGTGGTAGATCGCTCGACACAAGAGAAGATCGATGTGGTTAAGTCACGGTTGATTAAAAATTATGGGTACTGCGAAATTTGCTCAACTGATGTTTTAAATTTTGTCGCAAGTATCTTTGCTCGTGGTGACGTAAAGAAGCGAAACTAAGCAATGTATAACATTAAGCGCGATCATGCACGATTTCGATCGATCGTTAAGGGTAGGATCAAGCAGGATCTGAGAAAGTACGTTACCCATGGCGAGATGATCGGAAAAAAGGGAAAAGATATCGTTACTATTCCCTTGCCCCAGATCGAAATTCCGCGCTTCAGGTTCGGAGATAAGGAACAAGGGGGGGTCGGACAGGGCGATGGAGACTCAGGCGATCCGATTGGACAGGGCGATGAACAGCCAGGAGAGGGTGAAGCGGGCAATCAGGCAGGGGAGCATGCTCTTGAAGTTGACCTGACCTTGCAAGAGTTAGCCGAAATTCTTGGCGAAGAACTGGCTCTACCTAAAATCGAACCGCGTGGTCACAAGACAGTAAAATCAAAGACCGAGAAATATACCGGTATTGCGAATCAGGGCCCCAATTCGTTAAGGCATTTTAAACGTACTTACAAAGAAAGCTTGCGCAGGCAAATCGCGGCAGGAATTTACGATCCATCTATGCCTCTTGTCGTGCCAATCCGCAGAGACATGCGTTATCGTTCTTGGAAAACAGACGTTAGACACGAGAACAACGCGGTCATTATCTATATGATGGATGTTTCCGGCTCCATGGGCGATGAGCAAAAAGAGATCGTCAGAACCGAAGCGTTTTGGATCGATACTTGGCTGAGATCACAATACAAAGGGATCGAAACGCGTTACATAATCCACGATGCCTCTGCCCGCGAAGTCGATGAAGATACTTTTTTCAAAACTCGCGAATCGGGCGGTACGTTGATTAGTTCGGCTTACAAACTTTGCGAAAAAATTATACAGACAAATTATCCTCCCAGTGATTGGAATATTTATCCTTTTCACTTTTCTGATGGTGACAATTGGTCAGCCGAGGATACGAAAGCTTGTCTGGAACTTCTCGAAAAAAGCTTACTGAGAACCTGTAATGTATTTTGCTACGGTCAGGTTGAATCACGGTATGGCTCCGGACAATTTTATAAGGATTTACGTGAGCACTTTGGTGAAGCACACGACTCGGTAATATTATCGAGGATCGAGAATAAAGAAGGCATATTGCAGTCAATCAAAGACTTCTTAGGGAAGGGGAAGTAGAGATGTCCGTAAGCGAGTTTCTAAGCAACAGTCTCAGTCCGGAACTTGCTAAGATACGGGACGAGATCGAAGGATATGCTCGCGGTTATGGGCTGGATTTCTTCGACGTAGTTTTTGAGATGGTTGATTATGATCAGATTAATTCCCTGGCAGCGTTAGGTGGTTTTCCGGTCAGATACCCACACTGGCGCTTTGGCATGGACTACGACCAGCTCTCTAAGGGCTATGCATGGGGCTTACAGAAGATTTACGAGATGGTGATCAATACTGATCCATCTTATGCCTATCTGATGAAGGCCAACAACATCGTGGATCAGAAGTTAGTAATGGCCCACGTTTATGCACACGTGGATTTTTTCAAAAATAATTATTGGTTTTCAAAAACCAATCGAAAAATGCTCGATGTAATGGCAAATCATGCCGTTCGAGTCCGGGAATACATGGAGTTGTACGGCCAGGACACGGTCGAAAATTTCATAGATCGCTGTTTGGCTGTGGAAAACTTGATAGATCCTTTTTCTCAGTTCTCCGGTCCCGTCCAAAAATCAGAAGAGCCACAAAAAGCGCAGGAACCTGGGCGGTTGAAAACCGATCGTCAGTACATGGATAAGTTTATTAATCCGCCTGAGTTTTTAGATGAACAACGAAAGAGAATTGCAGAGAAAAAATCAAAAAAGGTGAAACGTTTTCCTGAAGATCCTGAAAAAGATATTGTAGGTTTTTTGTTAAAGCAAGCGCCATTAGAACAGTGGGAAAACGACATTCTTACAATGGTCCGAGATGAAAGTTATTATTTTGCACCCCAGGCACAGACCAAAATCATGAATGAAGGCTGGGCCTCCTATTGGCATTCAAAAATAATGACTCAAAAGGTTTTGAGGGATTCTGAAGTAATTGATTTTGCCGATCATCATGCGGGCACGATGGCCATGGCTCCTGGTAGAATTAATCCCTATAAAGTTGGCTTGGAACTTCTGCGCGATATCGAGGAGCGTTGGGACAGGGGTAAGTTCGGCAAAGAGTACGACGAGTGTGACGACATGCAGGTTAAGGCTCGTTGGGACAAGAAACTCGGC
>Ga0208375_1002064_pt1 | contig 19852 bp, 25 predicted proteins | sample RifOxyD1_FD_184038 | JGI IMG/M metagenome (GOLD analysis project Ga0208375, IMG submission 184038) | Soil microbial communities from Rifle, Colorado - Rifle Oxygen_injection D1 (SPAdes) | ecosystem: Environmental > Terrestrial > Deep subsurface > Rock core/Sediment | place: Rifle, Colorado... | reverse complement strand
GAGCAGCATCTGCGTTTGGTCATAATTGTAAATATAGTTTCTCCTTTGAGTGAAAATTATTCTTGTCACGCTCTGGTTTTCCAATAATAAATCAATAACACGGGCCATAACTATCGGATTATCCTCTATACTAGGGCTGTACGACCAAGAATGAGCATTTATTCTTAATATCGTGTCCTGACCCTCTTTAATTATATCATACATACCCTCTTTTTTTCCCAACACCATACCCGAACTTTGATTTATTAATATAAAAACTTATTCTTTCGAAACATTTTTATAGCTAGCAATAGTAAAAATTAAGAGGTGAAAATGCAAGACTTTGAACCGATTAGTGTTGAAGAGAGAGTTAGAATTCTTGAATCAAAATATAATCTTATGAGGGATAGAATTTTTCTGATAAATCAAAACATGATTCAGGAGTATAGAAAATTGAATAAGGAAATTAAATTAATAGATGGAGAGGTTAAAATAGTAAAACAGGATTTAAATGAAATCAAGGGCATATTAAGAAACATGGTAAATGAAATGCAGAATTTTGCAAAGAAAGAAAATGTCAAGGTTATTGAAAAGTATATTGATTTTTGGAATCCTTTGAGCTTTACTACAAGAGAAGAAGTTCAGGAAATGATTCATGGAGGTGGAAAACATGGCATTAAAAAAACCTCCGACTGATAAAATTAAAGAAATGAGAGAAAGTAAATTAAGCGATGAAGATATATTAAAATCTTTAAAACCAGATTATTCAAATCAGGAAATTGACGATGCCATGAATCAATCTAATTTGAATAATGAAGATATTCTTGGGCAATTAGATCAATTCCAACCAAATGAAGAAAGCAAACAAAGCACCCCCGAAGATTTATTAGAGGAAGCACCAGAGCATGAACCCGAACAGAATGAAAATTTGAATGTTTATCCAAGCCAGAGCAGAATGTATAACCCCCCTGAATTAAGTTCTAATCAAATCCAGGAATTAGTAGAATCAATCGTAGAAGAAAAATGGGAAGATTTAATGACAAGATTTGGAGATTTAAATCTATGGAAGGAGAATGTAAATAATGATTTAGAGGCTATAAAGCAGGAAATTCTTAGAACAAGAGAAAATTTCAATAATCTTCAGAATATGATTGTTGGAAAAGTAACCAATTATAATAGAAGCGTTTCAGAGTTGGGTTCTGAAATGAAGGCCTTGGAACAAGTAATGCAGAAGATTATACAGCCATTGACAACTAATGTAAAAGAATTAAGCAAAATAACTTCTGAATTAAAAGAAAAAAAATCAAAATCCAAATAATTATTTATTCTCAGCAATACCAGATATATTCTTAATTGCGAATGAAACGATAACTAATAAAAATAAAGCCCCTAAAACTCTCGGGTGAACTAAAATTTGTGTTATACTTATTTTTGTAGGGTCTGTTATTTCCCCGCCCTCTCCTGCAAAGAAATCGCTAAATACAGTTCCAATGGCGGCTATTAACAAAATTATTATTATGACTAACACCGTCCAGTAAACTCTTGGGTCATTTATTGTCGATTCCATTTGTTTTTCCTTAACACCCATGAACATGAATAACGCTAAAATAAACAAAGCAACGATGACCAAAACAACAAACCACGGTGTTACAAAATTAACAAAGTTTAGAGTTTCTTTTGAGAATAGAAATAATAATGCAATTGATAAAGCTGCTACGAACTTAACTGTTTTATTTTCACCAAGCAATTTAAATTTATCAAGAACAGCAAACATTATTACAAAAATAAACAAGAAAGAGAAAACTGGCAAAAAGAATTCCAAAAAACTTAAACTTTCTAAAATACTTGCCATTTAATTGCTGTCCCTACCGAATGATTTATCTATATTTTTTCCTAATTTAGTGAACCAATCCCCTCCGCCACGATTGGACCCAGGTTTACTAACTACTGCCCAAATTATTATTCCAGCAATAATTAAAAATAATAATGTTCCCGCATTATCATATAACCAGGATTCAAGCCATGATGGCCCATAATAATCTAATCCAACATAAGGTGTTAAAGCCCAGTATACAACAACTAATGAAGCTACGGCAGCTAACCCAAGTAAAACGCCGCTAAAACCGTTTTCTACTCTTGCTCCAAATACTCCAAGTAAAATTAAAAACATTACAGCCACTACAATAAACAACGAAATCTTGGGCAAGAATAAATTTAATCTGTCTACGATTTCAAATTGATTTATAATTAATAAACCAAGAACAATAGCAACAACAGCATTAATCTTGCTCTTGTCTTGGCCGAATATATTCGTTTTTTCTAAAATCGCAAATGTAATTGTAAATACTAACAAAAATGGTAACGCTATCTCATATAATCCAGAACTTTGTAATTGATAAAGAATATCTTGAACCGCCATTTAACCACTCTCCTTTTTTTCTTTTGTTGATCTAGTAATCCAGTATATCGCTAGAACTGCGACAATTAAAAATATTATGCTTGTAAATGCAGCACCACTCCATTCGGTTGTAATAAAAAATAAGGCAATTTCTAACCAAGAATTTCCATCTGCATCATAAATTGAATTCAAAAATATTGCAATAACTCCAATAAACATTAACACAATAAAAGTAAGGTATAATCTCGGATGTTTTGCCTTGAAATCAAATTCTTCTGTTTTCATAAATACACCAATCATAATTAAAAAACTTACACCAACAACAGTCAGCAAAACAATATTCGGAAGACTTTCATTTAATGTTCTAACAACATTTGCAGTAGCAACTGTTAATAAACCGACTACAAACGCAACCATAGAATTAAGATTCTTGTTCGGAATTTCACCATCTTTTGTTTTAACCGTTCCAAGTACCCTTGTTTTTTCTAAAATTGCAAATATAATTGTAAATACAAGCAGAAATGGAAGGACTACATCAAACAAACCAAAGTCACGAAAGAACTCTATTGCCTTTCCTAATGGAGTAACCATAATTTTATCAAGTTTAGAATGTATTTAAAACTTACTCTTCTTCATTCATGTCAGTACTTTCTTGCCCTTCTGACGATGAACTTGGAATTGCTGATTTACTTATAATAAATACATCTCCCACAGCTCTTACTAATTGGTGTGGTACAATGACTCCCTTTGCTCCGCCTAAAACCTTTGTTAAATAAGAATTTTTGGTAGACTTAACTCTCCATCCAAATAACCTATTGGAGCTTACTATTGCCTCTTCAACATCACCAAAATAAAGACCATCATCTGTAAAAACCTTCATATCGTAAACCTGTGTTACTTTCTTTGTTTTTAATGCCATTTTAATTCCTCCTTATCCTGAAATGAAATCATTTAAATATTTAAAGCTTTCTTTTAAACCGATATAATGAAAGTTTATAAAAATCTTACAATTATTGGCAGTTCTCATATAGCAAAAGAGAGTATTTTGCATGTAAAAGAATTTATTTCGAAGAATAAACCAGAGATAATTGCCTTGGAATTGGATAGAAAAAGATTTATTGCATTATTTGATAAGAGAAAGCCAAGTTTAAGGGATATAGGTGAAATTGGTTTTTGGGGATTTTTAATAAATTTAATTGGAGCTTACATTGAGAAAAAACTTGGAAAATTAGTCGGAGTAAGCCCCGGAAGTGAAATGAAAATGGCAGTTAGTTTAGCGAAAGATTATAACGCAAAGATCGCATTAATTGACCAAGATATAAGTATTACATTAAAAAGATTGATTAAAAAGATTACATTCAAGGAGAAGTTAAGAATTTTAAAGGATTTACTTAAAGGATTAATATTGAGAAAAAGCGATATTGAGCCGTTTGACTTAACAAAAGTGCCAAGTGAAAAACTGATTTTAAAATTAATTTCAAAGGTTAAAGAAATGTATCCAAGTATCTATGAAGTTTTGATAAAAGAAAGAAATCATATCATGGCAAAAGCTTTAAATAAAATAATGAATGATAATAAAGATAGCAAAATATTAGCTATTATCGGAGCAGGGCATGAAAAAAGGGTCTATGAGATTATCAAGGGAAATTAAGTCAATAATTGTTATTGTTTTAATTTTGACTTTTATATTTGCATTTGATGACGGCAAGCCTTCCCTTATATTAAAAGACTGGTTTCTGAATTTTTTTTATGTCTTAATTCTTGTTTTATTGACAGTTTTGTTTAATTCTTTTGGATACAAATTAATGGCAAAATATCTTGGAACAGAGGTGGAGATAAGGGTATGGAATTCTGAAAAATTCGAGGGAAGATTTTCTTTGTCGAAACTACATAAATATATTTTTTCACCCGTACTTGGAGTTTTGATTATGTTATTCAGCAATGGAAAAATATTCTTTACAGCAGTAAGTACGTTTGACATCAAAAACTATAATATGTTTGGCAGAAAATTTCCAAAATTAACTGAATTTAATGTGGGATTAATTGCTACTTTTGGATTATTTTTTAATTTAATTTTAATGATATTATTCAAGGCTTTATCCATCGACAAAGGTGTTTTTATTAATTCGTGGTTTATTGCGTGGAGCTTACTACCTTTTTCAAATTTACCCGGAGCAAAGATATTTTTTGCTTCAAGATCTTTGTATGTTTTTAGCTTAATATTTTTTATAGCAAATATATTATTAATCCCGTCATTGCCATTACTCTATGCAATATTATCCTCATTTGTTCTAAGTTCTTTATTAGCAATAGCATACTTTTATTTCCTAGAATATCTTAAAGCTTAAATATTCTGCTAATTTATTATATAAACAATGAAAATACTTTTTATTTGTAGGAGCAATATTGGAAGGAGTCAAATGGCTGAAGCGTTTTTTAATAAATTGTCCAAGAAAAATAAATCTTTTAGCGCCGGAATTTATACTAATGAACATAAAGGTAAAAAACTTTCTAATATTGGTAAGAAAGTTGTAAAATGTATGGCTAATGTAGGTTATAATATTTCAAATAGATCACCCAAACAAATTAAACACGAAATGATAAAAACAGCAGATAAAATTATCGTTATGGCAGATAAAAAACTTCTACCGGATTACCTGAGAGATTCGGATAAAGTCACCTATTGGAATGTTAAAGATCCAAAACAAAAATCTTATAATTTTCATGTTAAAATTAGGAATAAAATAAAAAGTTTAGTAAAAAAATTGATTAAAGAGATGGGATAATATGTTTAACTTGATTAATTTTCAACCGAGAGAATATCAGCTTAGTATATTAGAGACTTGCAAGAATAATAATACTTTAGTTGTTTTACCAACTGGAACTGGAAAAACAGCTGTAGCTTTGTTATTAGCATTGGAAAGATTAAATAAATTTCCAGATTCAAAAATTTTAGTTTTGAGTCCGACAAAACCATTATCACAGCAGCATATTAATACATTTAAGCATGATACGGATATTTCGCACGATAAAGTTATTCTTCTTACAGGATTAATAAAACCTGAGCAAAGAAAAGAGATAATAAAAGATGCTTTGGTTGTTGTTGCGACGCCCCAAACAATACAAAAAGATTTAGAGAATAACAGGATTAATTTAAAGGATTTTTCAATGTTATGTATCGATGAAGCCCACAGATCAAGATTAAATTTTGCCAACACCCATGTAACAAAGGCTTATTTTGAACAATCTTTGAATCCTAGAGTTATAGCCTTGACTGCTTCTCCCGGAGGAACATTAGATAAGATTAAAGATATAATGAAAAATTTGAATCTGGAAGCTGTAGAAATAAGAAGTGAGAAAGACTATGATGTTATCCCATATATTCAGAAACGTGAGATTGAATGGGTTAATGTTGAATTGCCAAAAGAATTAAGAGATATTCATTCTTTAATTAAAAAAATTTATTTGGAGAAAGCGAAGCAGTTAAGAAGTCATGGAATAAATAAACCATTAAATTTGATTGGAAAAAAAGATCTACTGATGTTACAGCAAGAATTAAGAAAACGACTATTTGAAAAGAACTTCTCCGCATATCATGGAATTTCTTTAACAGCCCAGTTGATGAAAATAGATTATGCCTTAGAATTATTAGAAGTTCAAAGCTTGTCTAGTTTAATAAAATATTTTGAAAAATTGAAACAGGATAAAAGCAAAGCAGCTGTTTCATTGTTAAAATTAAAAGAATTTCAGGAAGCAATTAATCTAGCCAAAAATCTTTATGAAAACAGAATTGAGCACCCTAAATTTGATAAACTTAAGGAATTAGTTTTAAATGAACTTAATATTAATAAAGATGTTAAGGTAATTATATTTGCTAATTTTAGAGATACGGTAAACGATATATATAATAATTTAACAAAGAATAATGTTAGATGTATTAGATTAATCGGACAAAGAGAAGGATTAACTCAAAAAGAACAGATTAATGTTGTAAAAAATTTTCAGGAACAAGATTATAATATTTTAATTTGCACATCAATTGGAGAAGAGGGGCTGGATATTTCTGGAGCGAATACGGTAATATTTTATGAAGCTGTTTCAAGCGAGATTCGGAAAATACAAAGAGTAGGAAGAGTCGCAAGATTACAGGCAGGCAAGATTATATTTTTGATAACTAAAAATACTAGGGATGAGGCTTATTTCTGGAGTTCATATCAAAAAGAGAAAAGAATGAAAAAAACATTATATGGCTTAAAAGACCAGAATATTGAGGAATTCCTGAAAGAAGATTAATTGCAAAAAGCTTATAATAAATAAAATTAAATAAAAAATGAGGTGATATGGAAAGCAAGAAAATTCTGATTATCTCTATTGCTGTTGCAGTTTCATTGATGATATATGTACTGCCTTTTTTATCTGAGATGCCTGCTCAAGCAAGATATGTTTTAGCAATAACTACCTTTGCAATGATATTATGGGTATCTGAAGTGATACCATTGCATTTTACTGCAGTAATTGTTGCAGGGTTATTAATTGTTCTAGGCGGTTTTAAGGCAACAACTGTTTTAGCACAATTTGTTGATAAAGTAATTATCCTTATATTTGGCGGTTTTGTTATTGCTGTTGTTCTTAGTAAATATAAATTAGATGAATATTTTGCACAAAAAGTTCTTGGCAAATTCGGAAATTCATCAAGAAGAGTACTTTTTGCAATGGTGTTTGTAACTGCACTTATCTCAATGTGGATGAGTAATTCTGCCGCAGCTGCAATTGCAATGCCGATAGCTTTAGTAATCTTAATGAAAAATAAATTAAAACAAGGACAATCTAATTTTGGAAAATCCATGGTTTTAGGAGTGGCATATGGCGCTACAATTGGAGGTATAGGAACAATAATCGGAAGCACCCCAAATGTAATAACACAAAAATTTCTTACTGAGAATAATGTAAATTTTGGCTTTGTAGATTGGGGGATTAGAGGATTTCCTTTTATGCTTATAATGATTTTTGTTTGCTGGTTTGTATTAACTCATTTGTTTAAACCAGAAATTAAAAATATTAAAATAAAAAAACACACTAAAATATTCGATGAAGACCAAAAAAAGATACTTATAATATTTTTGCTAACTGTTTTTCTTTGGGTAACTGAGAGTTGGCATAAAGTACATAATAGCAATATAGCTCTAGTTCCCGTATTTTTATTTTTGGCATTTAGATTAATTAAGATTAAGGATTTTTTGAAAATTAGCTGGGATTCTTTAATTCTAATTGGTGGTGGAATTGCTTTAGGAATGGCAATTGATAAATCTGGATTAGATGATATTTTTTCATCATTCCTTGGAATTAATCTTTCAACACAGCCCTATTTTATGATACTTTTCACAATTGCTTTAGTTGGAGTATTTATGACTAGTTTTATTAGCAATACAGCTGCATCTTCTGTTTTAATACCAATAACAATATCCCTTGCAGCCTTATTAAATTTGAATATGACAAACTTCGTTGTAGCCTCTGCAATTGGCGTAAGCCTAGATTTTATTTTTCCAATGGGAACCCCACCATCTGCCCTAGCATATTCAACAAAATACATTAGAATTAAAGATATGATAAAAGCTGGATTAATTATTTCTATTCTTGGAGCTATAATTCTAGCCTTATTCGCATATTTAACATGGGGAATTTAAATAAATATTTATACTGTTAATTTATAATAAATTTATGGCTAAAATTATTGTTGATTACAGAGAAGATAAGAATATTTTGAAGGAATTGCACAAGCATAATATAGATGTTGAAGTAAAAAGTTTAATTGCAGCAGATTTTGTAATGCAGATTAAAGATGTAGATGGTCATGTAAAGGATTTAGCCATTGAAAGAAAAACAGGGAATGATTTTCTTAATTCTATAATTGATAAAAGAATACTTACACAGCTAATTGCCTTAAAAGAAAATTTTCCACTGCAATTATTAATCCTTGAGACTGATAAAAATTTATATTCCTTAAGAGATTTTCATCCAAATTCAATTAGAGGAATGTTATCCAGCATAGCTATAGATTACCAAATTCCAATACTTTATACCAGAAATTATAGAGATACAGCTGCTTATCTAGCTTTAATTGCAAAAAGATTAGAAAAACCAAAAAGGCATATTAGTCTAGTTAGTAAAAGAAAGCCATTAACACTAAAAGAACAGCAAGAGTATTTAATAGAGGGATTACCCGGGATTGGACCGAGTTTGGCTAAATCTTTATTGAGCAAATTTAAATCTGTAAAAAATGTAATTAATGCCAAAGAAGATAAATTAAAAAAAGTTGAAAAAATAGGGGATAAAAAAAGCAAGGTTATTAGAGAAGTTCTAGATTCTGAATATAAAGATTAAATTAATTTAAACCTTTCCAAAACTTCATACTTTGGACCTTCTTTATGCAATTCACTTTTAACCAAATAGAATTCATTAATTTCAAATTCTTTTTCCTCGATTTCAATCTTTAAATTTTTCTTAAATTTTTCTTTATCTTGAATATTTTTTACTCTTCCCAAAGTTAAATGTGCAACAAATTCCTGCTCTTTTGGAAACAAGTCTAATAATTCATAATCAACCAATTTTTGTAAATCACCTAACTCTTTAGATTTAAGGCCAACCCAGATTACCCTAATAAAGTTTTCATCCGGAAATACTCCAATTTTATCCAATTTAATTTTAAATGAATTAGATCTTATTCTGTTTAATCTTTCTTTTATTGAGTTAATATTTTTTTCATCAATTTGACCAAGAAATTTTAATGTAAAATGCAAATTTTTCTTGGCAACCCAATTTATTTTCGCTGGAAGTTCTTTCTTTAATTTATTTTCAATTTCATATAAATAATCTAGAACATTCTCTGTTAAAAATATTGCAATAAATGTTCTCATATTAATTCCTTTATTATTTTGGCGGCGGCTTTTGAAGTCATGTTATTAATATCTTTATCGGGATTAACCTCAACCAAATCACATTTTCTAGTGTTTTTAATTAATTTAATTCTTTGCAATAAATAAATTAATTCACGAGTTGATAATCCTCCAGGTTCCAGGTAGCCGGTTCCAGGGGCAAATGCAGGATCTAAGCAGTCTATATCTATTGAAATATATAAATCCGAAAAATTTCTGGCTAATTCCATAATACCATCACAGGAATTTTCCAAATTGTTAAATAATTGTCTTGAAGTAAAATATCTTATTTTATAATCTTTTAGAAAACCAACTTCTTTCATATCGGGGTTCCTAATTCCAATTAAAATTATATTTTCAGGTTTAATCAATTTTTCTTTAACCAAAAAATATAACCAGTCTGTTTGCATTGGTGTGTCAAAATGCTGGAATAAATCCGGATGAGCATCAAATATTATTATTCCCGGATTTTTTTTATCTTTAAAGAATTTTTTAAAAATATGATAACTGATAGAATGATCTCCACCGATAAATATATCTCCTTCCTTTAAATTTTCTAATTCAGATTCAATAACATCATATTTGTTATCCAAAAAATTTTCATTACTCCAACATTCATTTAATTCTTTAACTATAACATCAGGAGCTTTCTCTGTTCCTTTATTTACATCTGTTCCTTCTGAATATGGAATCTTAACTATTTTCATAAATTTAATAGAAAAAGTAGTTTTATAAAAGTTATTTTTTGAACCTTTTTCTTATTGGTTCTAGAATATTAACTAAATATTCACTGCATGAGTTTTTCAAATCCTGAGGATGCAATTTTCTTATCGCAAAATTTCTTTCAAGTTCGTGGTAATTACTAAATTCCAGTTTACCCCCGAATTTGTCTGGTCTTTTTATAGTGATGTTATTATTTCTCGGAAAAACAACTAACTTCATAATTTGTAATATAGGATTATTTTCAACAACACCTTCAGGGCAATATGCATTATTTATCTTCTTTTTAATATTTTCATCGTTGTCATTAATCGAAATTATACTTTCTGGCTCTGAAGAACTCATTTTCCCAGGCCCCTTTAAACTAGAGATTAAAGGGGTATGAACAAAAGCAGGAGTTTTATATTTAATAAAAGAAAATGATTCTATACCAAGAGCATGGATCTTTCTTTGTTCTATTCCAGCTTCAACCAGATCTACTTTCAAATGCTTTATATCTACTATCTGCATTAATGGATAAATAACCTGGGAGACCTTAGCATTTTCAAAGTCTCTTGCTACTTCCTGCATACTTCTTAAAGAACGATTCATGGTCACATTTAAAGCCAAAGTCAGAACATCATCGATATAATTTAAGTTTCTTTGAAATTTGCTTCCTAGAATAAATTCTGCTTTTAGTCCGGCTGCCTTGAATCCCTGTTCCCAGATTTTACTTTGTTTTTCTATAAAATCCCAATCGCCCTTTTTATTTAACCATGCATGCCAATCTGCAAATAATACTTTAACGTGAAACCCAGCCTTTTGCAAATCCATCAATTTTGTGATTGTAACCAGATGGCCAAGATGAATTGCTCCGCTTGGCTCGTATCCACAATATGTAATTGGTTTTTTTAATTTAAGAATGCTTTTTAATTCTTCTTCATTGATAATTTCTTGTGAATTTCTTTTTATTAAGTATATTTTTTTATCCAAGTCCATAATAAACAAGTTATTTAAATCTTAATAAATTTAACTATTCAATGAAAGAAAAAATGTTATTAAAAATATCATTGATAACTTCAATAATTGGAATATTGATATTATTGATTATTCTGGACAAGATTGATATTTCTGATTCAAATATTAGTTCTATAAATAAAGATTTAGTTGATAAACAAGTTAAGATTAAAGGCGAAATAACAAGATTAACAGAAACCCCTGGATTGTATATAATAAATATCAAAGATAATACAGGAAATATTGATGTTATTGTATTCAAAGAAGAAAAACTAGAATTAGAAAAAGGAAATATTGTTGAGATAGAAGGACAAGTTACAGAATATCAGGATAAATTAGAAGTAATCGCCAAAAAGATAATAATTTTATAAAAAATCACCTCTTTTTTAGTATATCACCAATAGATTGTTAGGGAGATAATATTTATATAGCTTTTGAAAACCAAAACTTTAATATAATTTCACTTATTTTTGTTATTATGCATACCTTACCAAGTTTAGGATATGAGTATAATTCTTTGGAACCATATATTGATGAACAAACAATGCGAATTCACCATACTAAGCACCATCAAACTTATGTTGATAAATTAAATGAAGCTTTGGCAAAATACCCAGAATTACAAAATAAGCCAGCTTTGAGTTTAATCAAAACTTTAAATGAAATTCCAGAAGATATTAGAACGGCTGTTAGGAATCATGGTGGGGGGCACGTAAATCATTCTATGTTCTGGAGGCTCTTAAAAAAAGATGTGAAAATTTCTAATGAATTTTTAAAAATAATTGAAAAAAATTTTGGTAGTTTTGATAAATTTAAAGAAATGTTTAGTAATTCGGCTAATACAAGATTTGGGAGTGGTTGGGCTTGGTTAGTTATTAGTAATGGAAAATTAGAAGTTATGAATACTATAAACCAAGATAACCCAATTAGTGAAAATAAAAAGCCGATTTTGGGAATTGATGTCTGGGAACATGCATATTATTTGAAATATCAAAATAAAAGAGCCGATTATGTTAATGCTTTTTTTAATGTAATAAACTGGCAAGAAGTCGAGAAATATTATAAAGAAGCTATGAAATAGGTTTTTATATTTTTCCTATTTTTAGCACTAAATGTTATTAGAAATATTAATTGCAATACTTATAGGATGTTTTCTTGGAATAATAACAGGATTAACACCAGGAATTCATATTAATTTAGTTGCTGTTATCATATTATCATTAACACCTTTACTATCACAGTATGTTTCGATTTTAACTCTGGCTGTAGCGATAATAACGATGTCAATAACCCATACTTTTTTAGATGCTCTTCCTAGTATTTTTTTAGGAGCTCCAGATTCAGGATTAGAATTAAGTGTTCTTCCAGGTCACAAATTATTATTAGAAGGAAGGGGGTATGAGGCTGTTGTATTAACTGCTATAGGAAGTTTATTTGCAGTAATATTAATGGTTGCATTTGCTCCGATCGGTTTGCCATTAATAAAAACAATTTATCCAATAATACAGAATTTTATTCCTTATATTTTAATTTTGTTTTCTATTTTATTGATTTATCGGGATACAAAATCAAAAAGTTTAGCCTTAATTATATTTTTACTTTCAGGAGTCTTGGGATTAATAACTTTAAATTTACAACTAAAAGAACCTTTATTTCCTTTATTGTCGGGCTTATTTGGAATCAGTATTTTATTGACAAGCATATTACAAAAAACTAAAATTCCAAAGCAGAAATTCACAGAGGTTACTTTAAATAAAAAAGATATTGCGAAATCGATGGGTTCAGGATTCTTTGCAAGTTTTTTAGTTGGCTTATTTCCGGGTTTAGGATCAAGTCAGGCAGCCATTGTAGCAACTTCGGGACAAAAAGAGATTAAACCCGAGAAATTTTTGATTATTTTGGGAGGAATAAACACGTTTGTCATGATAGTTTCATTTTTGGCTTTATACTCGATAGATAAGGCAAGAAGCGGAAGTGTTGTTGTAATCTCAAAAATATTACAAAGCACAAATATTGATCATCTGATATTATTTTTGGCTGTTTCATTAATCGCAGCAGGCATTGCAACCTGGTTAACATTGAAATTCGCAAAAATATTTTCGAACTTGATGAGCAAGGTTAATTATAATAAACTATGCCTAGGAATCATAGCTTTAATTGTAGTTCTAGTTACAATCTTAACAGGCTGGCTTGGCTTGCTTGTTTTAGTAGTTTCAACATTTTTAGGGTTAGTTCCAAATTTAGCAGGTATGGGCAAGAATCATTTAATGGGCTGTTTAATCCTTCCAGTCATTTTATTCTTTTTGCTTTAGAAAGTTATATAAATTTAGTTTGGGGCTTTTATTTTACAGCCCCGTGGTGTAGCGGTCAAGCATTGGAGCCTTTGGAGCTCTAGACCCAAGTTCGAATCTTGGCGGGGCTATACATAATATTTATAAACTTATTTTACATTGCAGTATTATGGCTCTAGTAAAAAAACCAAAATCTATTGGAAAAGTAATCCATTACTACGATGGTATTGAAGTAGCTGCAATTGATTTAACCGATAAGTTAAAAGTAGGGGATGAGATAAGAATCAAGGGGAACACGACAGATTTTACACAGAAAGTAACATCTATGCAGGTTGAACATAAAACCGTAAAGGAAGCTAAAAAAGGAGATTCTATCGGAATCAAGGTAGATGACAAAGTACGCGCAAACGATTTGATTTACAAAGCATAGATTTATATATAGTTAATTTAAAAAATTTTTAGGATAAGTCGGTTAAGGCTTACTTATACCTAGCTTAGTTCTAGGTAGGATTGTAAAATGGGAAGGATGTATTCAGGAAAGAAAGGAAAATCTGGAAGTAAAAAACCAGTGAAGAAGCATAAGCTGACTTGGATTAGATATTCAGGGAAAGAAATAGAGCAATTAATAATCAAATTAGCTAAACAAGGCAAGTCACAAAGTGAGGTTGGGATGGTTTTAAGGGATACTTATGGTGTTCCAAGTGTTAGAGACTTATTAAAGAAAAAATTACATGAAATCTTAAAAGAAAATAAATTATTGCCAGAATTACCTGAAGATTTAAGTAATTTGATAAAACATGAGATTAGGATTAAGAAACACTTCAAAATAAACAAGAAAGATATGCATGCAAAGCGGGGAATATTGATTGCTAATTCAAAAATACATAGATTAATCAAATATTATAAGAGAATAGGAAAATTGCCACCAGACTGGAAATATGATGATAAGAGTGCAGAACTTCTAATTAAATAAGAATGCAAGAATTAATCAAAAATGCGGTTGACGAATTCAAAAAATTAGATAACGAAGTAGTTAGGGTTGTGAGTCATTTGGATGCTGATGGTTTAACTTCTGCTTCGATAATGCTGCAAGTTTTAAAACGAGAAAAAAAGAAATTTGTATTAAGTATTTTTAAGCAATTAAATGAAAACGTTTTGAAAGAATTAAGTTTGGAAAATTATGAAGTAATTATATTTACAGATTTAGGTTCTGGATATATAAAATTAATTAATAAATATTTAAATAGTAAAAAAATTTTCATATTTGATCATCATGTTCCGGATGATTTTGAAAATTATTCTAATCTTATCCATATAAATCCCCACTTATCTAAAGATGAGGAGGTTTCTGGTTCGGGTATGACATATTTTTTTGCAAAGGCATTAAATGAGAAAAATAAAGATTTAGCTTATCTGGCTGTTATTGGAAGTATAGGAGATATGCACAATTTTGATGGATTGAACAAGGAAATTTTGGATGATGCTGTCAAAGAGAATAAAATTGAGATAAGAAGAGGATTAAGAATGTTTGGTGCACAGACAAAACCATTACATAAAATATTGCAGTTTAGCACTGATCCATTTATTCCAGGGATTACAGGAAGTGAGGAAAATGCGATAATGTTTTTGAATGAACTCGGCATTAACATAAAAGATAAAGACAAATTCAAAAAACTTGTAAATTTGACAGAAGAGGAATTTAAAAAATTAACAACCGGAATAATATTAAAAAGAATGGGTAGTGAAAAAAACCCGGCAGATATTTTTGCAGACATTTATTTATTAAAAGACGAAGAAGATGAGAGTTTTACTAAAGATGCACGAGAATTTAGCACCTTATTGAATTGCTGCGGCAGATTAAACAAACCAAGCGTAGGAATCGGCGTTTGTTTGAATAATCCTGAATTAAAAGAAAAAGCAAATGAATTAATGAAGCAGTATAAATTTGAAATAATTAACGGATTAAATTGGTTCTATAACAACAAGGATAATCTGATTAAGGGAAATAATTATGTTATCATAAATGCTGGGGAAAATATAAAAGAGACTTTAATCGGAACTATAACAAGCATTATTTCTAGAGCAAATGTTTACAAGGATGGTACAGTATTAATTTCAATGGCTTATACTTTAGACAACAATATCAAGGTTAGTATGAGAATCTGCAACAATGACGAAATTGATTTGAGGGAAATATTAAAGGAAATAACCAAAGATGAATGGGAGACTGGTGGTCATAAAAGTGCGTGCGGTTGCTTAATTCCAATAGAGAAAGAAAAGGAGTTTATCAATAGAACAATCGATGTATTAAATAGAAAGATTTATTAAGCATTTTAAGGGCGAGGAAGATATGGCTGAAAAACAGGTCCAAAAGAAAAAGAAAAAATGGTTTGGAATAATGTCTGCTGAACTCGATAATAAAGAAATCGGGGAGACATTGGCAAATGAAGATGCTAACTTAGTCGGCAGAACATTAGAAGTCAATCTTGCCAACATAACTCAAGATCCAAAATCACAGAATATAAAAATTAAATTTAAGATAAAAGAGATTAAAGGCAATGAGGCTTATGCAGAAGTTGTTTCATATGCGATGCTTTCTACTTATGTTAAAAGGGTTATAAAACCTGCTAAGGAAAAAGTCGATGACTCATTTAGGTATGCAACAAAGGATGATATTAAAGTGGCAATAAAAACTCTGATTCTGACTAAAGCCAAGACAAAGAAATCAATATTGAGCCATATACGCAATGCATCACATGAATTTTTACAAGATTACTGCAAAAAGAATGAATATAAGAATTTAATTTGGGATTTATCTTCACATAATCTTCAGAAGAATCTGAAGAATTTTCTTAAAAAAATCTATCCATTAAGCGTATGTGAAATAAGGATGATGGAACGTTTATAGTAACTTATTTAAATTAACTTAATTCTTTTATTTTTAATGCCACTGTAGCTTAGCGGTAAAGCAGCTGTTTTGTATGGTTAGCCCAAAAGAACAGCAGATCGCCGGTTCAAATCCGGTCAGTGGCTCTTATTTCTTAATAATAAAAATAATATTGCCTTTGCTAACTTTATCTTCTAAAATCTTAAAATTTAATTTTTTCAATAAATTTTTTAATTCAAAATAACCAAATAAATAATAATAGCGATAATGAATTTTATCTTTTTGTTTCCATGGAATTAACGTATTCTTTTTTCTGAATAAAAATTTTAATTGCCATTTATTCCAGACCGTAACTAGAGCGATACCATCTTTTTTCAATATCCTATAAAGTTCTTTTAAGGCATCAAATCTTTTTTCTTTAGTTTCTAAATGATGCAAAGAAGCAAGCATTAAGGCATAGTCAAAAAAATTATCTTTAAATGATAATTTTTCTAAATTAGATTTTGTTAATTTTAAATCCAGATCATACTTTTCTGACGTTAATTTAGCCATTTTCAGCATATTTTCAGAGAAATCAACGCCATAACAAATGAAATTATTAAAAGAAATTAAATTCCTGGCATTGCCACAACCTAAATCAACTATTCTGCCAGCATTATTCGTATATTTATCTTTAAAATATTCAATTATTAATTCTGGTTTATTTCTAAAATTATTCCACGATTCTGCAAGATTATCCCATATTTTCTCTTGATTTTCCATAATATTACTCTTTTAGGTATTTTTATAAATCTTGATAATTTTTTATATTTCAAGGGCTCGTAGTTTAGTGGCTATAACGCGTCCTTGACGTGGACGAGGTCGCCGGTTCGAATCCGGTCGGGCCCATTCTTAATTCTGAAATTACAACGTAACATTTATATACTTATAAGTTATACCTATAAGTAATATGATCATTGAAATAAAAAACTTAAAATGTAAAAGATGTGGACATTCTTGGACACCGAGGCAGAAAGAAGTTAGAATATGCCCAAAATGCAAATCTCCATATTGGGATAAGGATAGAAATGAAGGAAAAAGAAATTGAAAACAAGTTGATAAAAAATTTGAGTAAAATTGAATCAGGTTTGGTTTTAGTTAAAAGACAGAAGAGAGTTAATACAGGGGTTATAGATTTATTTTGTAAAGATAGAAATGGTAAATATGTGATTCTTGAAATAAAGAGGAAACCGGACGCGAATGTTGTCGGTCAATTAGCAAAATATAATATGGCTCTTATAAAAAATGGAATAAATAAAAAAAATTTAAGAACTATTTTAATTGCCCAAGAAATTTCAAAATCTGTAGAAGAAACATGTAAATTTTTTAATTTTGAAATCAAAAGACTATATAAAGAAAAAAATATAAATAAAGAAAAAGGAATACTTGATAAAATTAATATACCTTCTAATGAAGAATTAATTAATTTTATAAAAGGCAATAATTTTGTTAATCTAAGTATGATTGCCAGATTTTTTAATATTAATGGTACTACTGCATCTGATTTAATAAATGATTTAAGTAAAAATAAATTAGTTGTTATAAAAAAATTTGGTGGAAATAAACTTGTTGTTTTAAAAAATAAAAGAGAATAAAATGAAAAAAAGAGGACAGGTAAGTATTTATGTTATTTTAGGATTAATTATAGTAATTTCAGTTGCAGCCGTTTATCTTATAAGCAATTATGTTGTAAAAAATGAATTTGATAGAGAGAAAGAACAAATTCAGGTTGTCGAAGGATTTGAACCCGTAAAGAATTATCTTGACTCTTGCATTGCTGAAATAACTTTGCAAGGAGCAGAATTAATGGGGTTGCAGGGAGGATATATCAATATTCCAGAAGATAATCTGCCTGTAAATCCAGTTATACCCTTTTCAAATAAATTAGATATATTTGGAAATGCGCAATTATCAGTTCCTTATTGGTTTTATGAAACTGCGAACGGGATACAGAAACAACAAATCCCAAGTATAAATGAAATGCAAAATCAATTAGCTAATTATATTAATTCAAACTTAAATAATTGTCTTGGTAATTTTACAGCATTTGAAGGTTATGAGGTTGTTAATTTTGAGGCTATAAGTACAAATGTTGAAATTACAGATAATAAAATATTTGTTAGAATGCTTACTAATATCAATATTAATTATCAGGGATTAGGAGTTAGTTTTGACAGATTTTTAACTTCAGTCAATTCTCCTTTAGGAAAATTGTACAAAACGGCAAATGTTGTTTTTAGTAAAGAAAACAATGATAATTTCTTTGAACAAAAAACAATTGATATGCTTGTATTGTATGATGAACTGCCATATTCTGGAGAAAGTTTTTCATGTTCCCCAAGAGTATGGTTCATTGAAAATATTAAAAATGATATGAAACAGATTGTAAGGGCGAATGTAGAAGCCGTTAACCCAAGAAATACAGGCTATTTTGATTACGATGTTAATACGGGAAGTGCGGTTGTAGAGTTTAAGTATGATGAAAGATGGCCTTTAGACGTAAGTGTTGATGGAGGAGAACAAGTATTAAAAGAAGAATCTGCATTTGGACAAGGAAATCCTGCTGCAGCTTTCTTGAGCACGTTATTCTGCCTAAATAATTATCATTTTATTTATGATATTAAGTACCCTATTTTGGTAACCTTAAATGAAGATAATTTCCTGTTCCAATATGCTCTTCAAGTTATAATTGATAATAACCAGCCGAGAGAAAATAAATTGGGGATGGAATATCTTGGAAATACAGATTCAAGAGTTTGCAATAGCCCGAGTGTAAGAAGCATAATTAATGTCAGAGATTCAAATACCGGGGTAAGTTTAGAAAATGCAAAGGTTGATTTAAGCTGTGTTGGTGCTGTCTGCGATTTAGGAAGCTCAGGAAGAGAGGGATTGAGTGTTTTGGTTCCAAGCTGCGTAAATGCCCAGATAAGTGCAAGCAAGGAAGGATATCATAAGGCAAGCATAACCTTAGACACATTGGACGAGAGCATTGTAACTTTAGATTTAAAACCATATCAGAAAAAACAATTAGAAATAAAAGTTATAGAGGGTAATTCAATCAGAAGTGCGAGATCAGACGAATTTGTTACGTTCAATTTAGTTAATAGTGATGAGAATTATAATATTTTTACAAATAATGAAGAAACTGAAATTAGTTTATTGCCCGGAAGATATCATATTCAAAGTTTCATTGTAAAGAATTATCCTAACGGCTTAAAATTAAATGCACAAACCATTGAATACTGTCAGGATTTGCCAAAGACAGGAATATTGGGAATAATTGGAATAACAGAGAAGAAATGTTTTAGTACAGAATTGGAAGCTACAGAATTAGAGCAGGTTATTGTTGGTGGGGTTGAATTTGATTTTGAGATTAACCAGGATGAATTAAATCAAGCGAATAAATTAACTTTATATACAATTTATAATAGAGCCCCAAGCAATGTCAAAGAATTAACAGATCTTTATGCGCAAATATTAAGAAATGTAGACTCAACAAGTTTTAGGAGTCCTGTATTAGCATGAAAAAAGAGGTAATAGCAATATCATTAGTATTTTTAATAATTAGTACTAGTTTTGTCGGTGCTGTTGAAATAAGCGACTTAATTGA
>Ga0208375_1002063_pt1 | contig 19856 bp, 20 predicted proteins | sample RifOxyD1_FD_184038 | JGI IMG/M metagenome (GOLD analysis project Ga0208375, IMG submission 184038) | Soil microbial communities from Rifle, Colorado - Rifle Oxygen_injection D1 (SPAdes) | ecosystem: Environmental > Terrestrial > Deep subsurface > Rock core/Sediment | place: Rifle, Colorado... | reverse complement strand
CTGAATGTAACCGGCCGGATTGTTTACTGCCAGGAACAAATGGAAATCTGGGACGACATTAACATTACCCTTTATCGCTGTGGAATAGAGTTCATTCGTCCGATTAATATGGTGTTAATAGAAGAAGAAATAACGGAAGAAATCTTCCTTACCGAAGTGCGGGAGTCCTGCCAAAGTCTCCTTTTAAATAATCTTTCTGATAACCTGGGAACCTCAGCCTAATTATTTTTCTTTTATTTTCGATTTTGAAAGCAAAAATTTCACCGAAGCTTCTTCTTTCATTCTAAAAATAAGATCTTCCCGACGATTAGAGTTCTTTTCGTAATACTCACGAATTTTACTTTCATCCGTATTCATCGACTGAGCAATTTTTTTGATCTCTGAATCTATTTCTTCGGATTTTACTTCGATATTTTCTTTCTTTGCTATCGTATCAAGAAGAAGACTTGCTCGTACTTGATTTTCCGCACGTTTCTTTAGATTTTCGAGTTCTGTCGATAAAGCTTCCTGTATCATCTGCTCGTTAAACCCTTGTTGTTTCAGGTTACCTGCAACATCTTGGGCTAAAGCCTTTGTCTGAGCCTGAATAAGAGCGCCCGGCACTTCAAATTTATTCTTTTCAATCAACTCTTGCAGTAAGTCGCTTCTTAACTTGCGATCAGAATCATTGGTCTTCTCAACAATCAAATGTTCTCTTGCCTTCTTCTTCATATCCTCCAGGCTTTCGTACCCGACCTGCTTCGCAAACTCGTCGTTCAACTCTGGAAGTTTTTTCTCTTTAACTTCGTTAATCGTAACCGTAAATTCTGCTTTTTTTCCTGCCATTTCCTTATCTGGATAATTTTTTGGAAATGGTATTCTAAACGTTTTTGTTTCAGCCTTTCGCATGTCGATTAGGTTCTGTTCAAAACCTGGAATCAAACTATCGGAGCCTATCTCGACAACTCTTGTCCCTTTCATGCCCGGCTTTTCTTCAACCCCAGTTTCGGTAACAAGACCACCATTGAAAGTGATATCAATAAAATCGCCTTTTTGGGCAGCTCTTGAAGACTGAGTCCCATCTGCATTTGCGAGACCCCCGGATGCCGAAATCAATTGAGCTTGTGAATCGAGAAGACCATTTATTACTTGATCCACATCTTTATCCGTAACTTCGACCCTATCTTTGGTAAGAGAGAAGCCTGCATAATGTTTCACGTCAATTTCCGGAAGAACTTCAACCGTTGCAGTATACGTAAGCTCTTTGCCTTCTTTTACAGCATGATCGTGTGTACCTTCGCCGGTCTTGTGCTCGGGGGTTTCTATACGAGGACTCCCGACTGTCTTCAAATTTTCCTTTTGAACGGCTTCTTTGAACGACTCTTCAATCAAATTATGGAAAACCTGATGTCGCACGTCATCCCCATAATACTGCTTAACCACAGAGAGAGGTACGTGCCCAGGCCGGAAACCTTTTATCTTCGCCGTCTTCTGAACTTCAACCAACCCCCGCTCCAGACGATTCTCGACCGTTTTTGCTGAAACACTAACGGTTAGTTTACGTAGAATATGCGAAGGCTTTTCCAACTTGACTGTAAATTCCATAGGTAGATCGTTCTAGTTGAAAGCTCGCAGGAAATCAATTTTTGATTATACCTACCATTTTAATCAGCTATACCAGACTCTCTCAAGCCATAGCCCACGAGAAGGTGCGGTCGGACCAACTAGAGATCGATTTTGACTGGTTAACAACTCGTCAATACAGGATGGTTCTCTTTGTCCCTCACCTACCTGAAGTAACGTCCCAACTATACTTCGAACCATCTGTTTTAAGAATCCGCTTCCGACGATCCTGAACCTAAGAAAATAGAAATCTTTTGAAAAAACACCAGGAAAAGCCAGCTCTTCACGGCATATCTCTGCTTCAAAAATTTCCCTTACTGTCGGTCCTGGTTTTGATCCAGACGCTTGGAAAGCCTTGAAATCATGAACACCAATCAGACACTGAGAAGCCTCAGTCATCGCTTTTACGTTAAGATCTCGTTTAATCCACAAAGAAAGAGGCTGAAATAGAGGTAATGAGCAGGGACCACTTTGAAAGTAATAGCTGTACTGTTTTTTCGTTGCAGTCTTTTGGGCGTGAAATTCAATATTGGTCTTTTTCACTTCCAAAACTCTTACGGCAGGAGGGAGAAGAGAATTCAGTGCATTTACTAGAATCCCTTCCGCCCAATCTTTTTTGAGAGAGAAATGACAAACTTGCCCCGATGCATGTACCCCGGAATCTGTTCTTCCGCTGGCAACCACAATTACTGTTTCTTGCGTGATTATTGATAAAACATCTTCGATAACTTTTTGGATCGTGGGCGGTTCTTCTGTTTGTTTTTGCCTTTGCCACCCGCAAAACCCGGTACCGATATAAGAAACCGTGGCGACATATTTTTGAAGAAAATCCGACATTTCTAGAACTCGTAAGCCAGACCGGCGCTTATGCCGGAAATCGTAAAATCAACATCACTAGCAAAAGTTGTCAGACGGCTATAATCAACCGTCAAATAATATTTTTTAACCCCGAAACTTTCATAGAGGCTCCATGATGCGCTGGGAGCAATCCAATTAAGATTTATGTTCGTTCCAAAGGTTACAAAAATTCCCTTTGAGTACCCCCTGTTTCCGTCTTTATTATCATCTCGTCTCTCCAGATATCCCATAGCAACGCCTGCAACCTGAACAAAAGGCCTTAAAATTCTGAATAAGTTGAACCGATAGTTTACTCCACCAATTAATGGAAAAGTAAAAAACTGAAATTTAGTTTGAGATGCAGAACCAAAATAAGTACCGGGTTTAGCGGGATTTTCCAGGTTATATTTGAACGAGCCTTTGCCGTGATAATAAGCCAATCCCGTGCCTAAAACGAAACCTATGTTTCCATACCATTCACTATGAAAAGGTTGATACTCATATAAAAACATCCCATCGGGAGCCCAATTTTCTCCATAAAGATTTTTGAAAGAACTAAGCTGGACGCCAGGAGCGGTTATACTTCTTGTCAAAGACGCCCCAATTTTTACGGTAAAAGCGTGACTTATTGGACCATCATACCTTGGCTTTAGCTCTGATTTTCCTTCTGATACTGCTGAAATTGCACTTGTTTTTTCAACCGGTTCCAACTTCGCTTTTTGCTCTTCAATAAAAGATCCTTCGGATTTCTTCTCAAATGCTTCGGGATTCGATTCTTTTAGAACATCTATATATTGCCCGTCAGGTATTTGATCATCTGTCTTCAGCTTTTTTTTTATATTTTCAGTATAAGATTCGCCTTGTTTCACAGGATTTTCCGCTTCTGGAAGATCCTTTTTAAGTTCATCTATGTAAGGTTGTACGGAAACCTCTTCGGTAGAAGCTTTGGTACTGAAAGGAATTACAAGAATTAGTAACAGAAAAAATACGGCAGCTGTTTTTTCTCTTAGCCCGATAAACAAAACCGATATAGACACGATTATCAGGCTTAGCAGCAAAAACGGATGTAGAATCAGCCAGGCAATTAGCTGTAGTGGAAATAGCCAAAGCAGAACAGGGTATCGGAAAAACTCATTTTTCATTAACCACTCGGCACGCGGGGGGGACCAATGGTAGTACCAGCCAACAAATCTGGAACCTAGTTCCGTTTTTAGGAGAATCTTATCCCGAAGCTCTCTTAACAAGAGAACTGGAGCCGCATCAGTCGACCTGAAGGCTGCTGTAGCAATGAAACAGCTACTCTTGCCTAAAAAGCCTTGAATCGCAGAAGTCTGAACGCCTCTCAAAGGACATACAAACGAAGAAACGGCCCCCGACGCATCTCGAAGGCCAAACATAAGATTATACTTTTTATCGTTTCCATCGGTCGTATTAGTGAAACCTTTGACCGGCTGTGCGCCTCCACCGAGCGCAAGTTCCGAATAAATGGGATTTTCAGAAGAAAAGGTCGTGCCCGTGTTTGGATCAGCGTCCTCTTTTCCTATAACGACAAGACTGGCAAGGGGAGCAGCTATTCCGTTTCTTGGTGTATGTGGTGTAAATACATTTGCATCTAAAGAAATCTCACCGTCGCCAGGAAAATAGAGGTTGTCCATTGTAGGACAGCCCGACATACTCGGTGAAATGCCTTGGATATTGACAGTCAGTTCTAACAAATCCGCGTCTGTCGTCGCCGGTAGACTGTTTACATCAGGCGCAATCCCTACGTAGAAAGTAAGAGGGATGCTACGAGATTCGCTGGTTGAAGGCGGAATGAAACCGCTTGCATCGCAGGCGTCCGGATATTTTCCCTGATTGGTCCCCGAAATACAAATATCCTCTATGTTTATGCCAATCCGTATTATGCTCCCAGGTGTATATCGAGCAGCCGCATAATAAGCAGGATCGGGTTGCGCCTGACAATTGGTCGGACAATCCCCGTCCGCATATATAATTGGAATAGGAATGTCTCCACTATCTGTGCTCGCGTGAATCATTACCGCAACTCGTTGATCGCTCGTCGGAGAGAACGTGTTATCAGATTGAACGTCAAAGAAGACCGTATTCGGATATCCCGCTGCCGCATCTTCAGCAGACTTAATGGTAAAATCGTATGATTTGAAATCTTTACCCATTAACGGTCCGTCAGCTGCAGCTCCCGAATAATGGCGATAGTAAACGTTATTTGTAACCACTACCCACGGCGTTATTGGAGTGACTGTAATCTTGGCAAAAGCGGAGCAACTGAAAAAGCCCAAAAACAAGAAAGCAAGGACGAATCTAAATATATCTGAGAATAATCTCTCCGATTTGTACGGCATTAAGCGCAGCTCCTTTCCTTAGATTATCGGAGACTGCCCAAAGGTTCAAACCATTGTCGATTGATTTATCTCTTCTTATTCGTCCAACGTAGACCGAATCCCGTCCTGTTGCCGCCTCTACATTACCGGAGGAGCAACCAAGAGGGTAAAGACCCTTCAATGGGTCATCCTGAACGACTACTCCCGCTTGACGCTGTAACAAAAGACGCACCTCGTCCAAATCAAAAGGGCGCTCGCATTCAATATTTATAGATTCTGCATGGCAAGATAAAGTAGGGACTCTAACTGCTGTGGCCGATATTCGCAGATCCGGCAGAGAAAGTATCTTTCTGGTTTCATCAACGATCTTCTTTTCTTCGCTTGTTGAACCATCTTCCGAAAACCTACCAATGTGAGGAATACAATTGAATGCAATACGATTTGAGAACGACCTCACTTCAAAAGGCTTGTCATTAAGTACGGCTTCAGTCTGTTCTCGTAATTCGGTTACGGCAGATGTTCCAGCTCCACTTGCACTTTGATAGGTTGAAACTACAACCCTTCTTATGCCCCAGTTATCTCTTATTACTTTCAATGGTACTACAAGCTGGACCGTTGAACAGTTTGGACCTGTAATGAGCCGCCTACCCTTTTCGGCCAATTCAGCCAAATACTTCTCTGTTAATAGTTCGCCATTTACCTCCGGGACAACTAACGAAACACCACTATCCAATCTAAAAATCGCAGAATTGTCTATTGCCCAAGCTCCTGCTCGAAGAGCTTCGGGCACCCAATCTTTAGAAACAGCATCCGAAGCATCAAAGAAAGCTAGATCGATATCTGCAAAACACCCTTCTTCTAAAATCGAACATTTGATTTTTTGATCTTTAAAATAAATCTTTCTACCTAAAGATCGAACTGAAGCAAAAAGCTTTAACTCTTGAACCGGAAATTTTCTTTCCTCCAGAATGCTTAGTAGCTGGGCTCCGACCGCGCCGGTCGCTCCAACAACAGCTACTTTAAATGTCTTCTGCATATGATCCTCGCACTAGCTCAGACAGGGGCGTTTTTATGTCTTGTTTCATCCTGCGACCCAATAGGGCGTTTGGCTAATAAGCGATAAATGTTCCAGAGGATGCTTAAAAAAATGTAAGCATTTAAGATAAGAAAAATTGTAACTTCGGGCTTTACAGCTATCAGCAACATAACCAGAACACCAACCAACAAATAGCCGAAGCTGGCTCGAGACCTCCAGTTAAGCTCTTTAAATGAAGGAAACCGGATAGTGCTAACCATTAGGCTCGCCAATCCAAAAGTAAGGCAAAGGGCGATAACTTCGCGAGCAGACGGATCCCGAGGACCGTCCGATGGCCAACCTACGGTTTTGTGGAAAATGATGAAAGTCGCGACAACGGACGCAGCAAACGGGATTGGTAACCCTTGAAAAAAACCTTTAGGAAGAGCAGCCGAGTTGGTATTAAACCTCGCCAGCCGTAAAGCACCACAAGCAACAAAAAGAAAAGTAGCGAGCCACCCGAGTCGGCCGAAGGGTTCCAACGCCCACTGATACAGTAAGAGACCAGGGGCCAAGCCAAACGAGACTAAATCCGAAAGACTATCGTACTCTACGCCAAACTGGCTCGTTGCCTGCGCTAATCTCGCTATTCGGCCATCTAACATATCAAAAATAGCCGCAGCCAGTATCGCCCAAGCAGCCGCAACAAGGTCAAGATGGATTGACGCAATAATCGAGTAAAATCCGCAGAACATGTTTGCAGTAGTGATAAAATTGGGAACAATATAGATCTTACGCATTAAGGCAGCACCAGCCTTCCCACCACTGTTTTACCTGCAAATACCCTGTCACCCGGCTTAACCTGAATTTGACTCCCGACGGGCAGAAAGATCTCCATTCTAGAACCAAACTTAATCATGCCATAGCGCTGACCGATTTCTAGTCGATCGTTAACTTTGATATGCCATACTATACGACGAGCTACTAGGCCAGCAATCTGAAGAAATCCGACCCGCTGTCCCTTATCGGTTTTAATGACAACCAGATTACGCTCGTTGTCGGTTGATGCTTTATCAAGACTGGCTACGAAAAATGTGCCAGGAACATACTCAACCTTTTCGACCACACCTGCGACTGGCGCCCGATTAACATGAACATTAAACGGAGACATGAAAATACTTATTTTTTCAGCCTTCTCGCCGAACCGAACATCATCGACTGTTTCAACCTTAAGTACCTCTCCATCAGCTGCACTAATAACAACGTCTGGCCCTGTTTGCTCTGGCGTCCGGCTTGGGTCTCTGAAAAACCAAAGAGAAAACAGCAAGAAAACCAAAGAAGCAAAGGCTAAACCACCACCCGTAATTTTGACCGCCCAATTGGACGTTGGAAAAAACCAAAAAAATAGAAAAAAAACAACTGTAAGAACTAATGCTCCGCCGACTATTAGTAATCCGTCGGCAGCAATTGGAGAGTTCGGATATTTTACAAATTCATTCATGTCTTCCCACCATTCGCCATTAAAAGAATAACCCCGACAACTACACAAACTACACCCATAGTCCTAAAAAATGAAAACCTTTCGGTTTTTAGAATCCAACCCATAGGAACTGCTAAAACAGGGGCTAACGCGGTTATCGTCACACCAACAATAAGCGGCGATTTAGCCAATCCATAGATAAAGAAGTAAGAACCAAGAAAAGCTTCGTAAAAAAACAACCAAAGCGAAGCAGTGAAAAGCCTGCGCGGGAGAAATATAGACGCTTTAGGAATTAACAGTTTACTGAGAACAAAACTAATAACCAAAGCTGCGAACATACGACCAGAATTTGCAACCGCAAGGGGAATATCTTTGCCGATTTCGGATACGATAAAGCTGTTGGCTGCCCACATTACAGAAGTTGTAGCAGCTAAAACTACGCCTGTAGACACTTTCATAAACACTGCATTTTTTATGATACTAAAACCCGAAGACACCTGTTCTCGAGAAGGCGCGTTGAGTACGACCACAATGATTCCGATTAGGGCCAGCAAAACTCCTGCTATTTGCAGAGGAATAAAGGGCTCACCTTTGATGTGAATCCCAAGGACACTTGTCCATAGAGGATAAGAAGATGCTATAGCTAAAGCGCCAGGTACGCCTAAAGAACGAGTGCTCAACAAAAACAGAACGTCGCCAAGTCCGTAGCTGCACGTCATTGAAACAAAAAAGTAAATAAAATGAAGCGGCTTAATAACCGAAAAAGCGCCTAATCCTCCTTCGCTCCCCCCAGCAGAGAAAAAAGCAGCAATAGTGAAAAGAGGAAAAGCAACAGAAGCGCGAGCGAAATTTATTGAAAAAGGCGTATACGACTTGGAGAGCTGAGAATACTTGGTGCTTCCGATAGACCAGAAAAAAGCCGAGGCGAAAGCAGACAGTGGACCGAGAAAGCTAACTTCCACCATCTCTGGTCGGTCCTCTTGGTAATAACCCAGCTACAAGCTTCAACTCTGCGTCCGAAGCGCGGAGATACCTGGGATGAACAGTTAAAGGATCGCGTTGAATACCGGCCTGAAAAGCCTCCCAAGCAAGCAAAGCAACGTATCTTCCCTGAATATGGTCAATAAACGGAAAAGGTATCATTATTCTGTCTTTTTTCGACAGTCTCTCCCAGTAGTCTTGATAGCGATTCCGTCCTTCACCAACTACTATCCAACGACAGCTGGCGGCATCACTTTTCTTTGTACTTCCACGAACCAGTCTCTTTTTTAGCGCTTTTATCATATCTTCCGGAGCGAAGACCTTCTCTTCAACTCCGGTTTTCCAAACCCCCGCACTATCTCCATCCGCCTTCACCACACAGTCATTTACTGATCGGGCTGAACCAAAAAGAGCAAAAAGTTCGCCTTTACATGCGTCCGTCGCAGCAACGACAAGAGGGGACACTTTTTGAAGCGAGAACCACTGGGCAACCGGTCTTGCTAAAGCAGCTAAACTAGAAACACCGATTAATGGTTTATTTAATATGTGTGCCAAAGTTCGAGCTGTCGTAATGCCAATTCTTAGCCCGGTAAAGGACCCCGGCCCCAGGCCTACTCCAAAGACGTCGACGTCAGCAATTTTCCATTTAGCGGATAAAAGAACTTGGTCAACCCCCCATAGCAACCTCTCAGAATGGGCTGAATCCACATTTATCTGAAGTTCGGCAACTAAACGAACGGTGGGAGAAGAGACTCCCTTTGCAGGGACCCACTCTACTGCAGCCAACGCTCCAACTTTGGAAGAAGTGTCCCAAGCAATGAGTTTAAGTGAACTCATAACAAAACCTAATTAAAAATAGGTAGACGAGCAATGTCGTTTCTAATAACAACAATCATCAAAGCAAGGATAAGTGACAAACCTACTTGCTGAATAATCTCCATCTGCCTTATTGTTAGTGGTTTACCTCTGATTGATTCGATACCAAGTAAGAGCAAATGGCCACCATCCAAAACGGGTACTGGTAAAACATTTAGAATACCTAAGCCGACAGATAGAATTCCCATTGTGGTCAGAAAAGCAATCAGCCCTCTTGCTATCGATTCTCCCGCAATTTTCCCGATGAGAATTGGTCCTCCAAGAGTTGCTACTGAAACATCACCCGTCACCATTTTTTTCAACGATACCAGATTACGCCATGTGAGCACCGCCATACGCTCAGTCGCCAATCCAAACAACTTAATGGGATTCCAAGTCCGTTCAATTAAAGTCGGAGCTTCGGCAAGTGAAAGCATCGGTACGATCCCTATAGTGTACTGAGTTGTCTTTTTTAGTACCGGATCCCGGACATTGCTGGCGGTGGGGATCAGTTTTGCACTATGAATTTTCCCTTGTCTCTCCCACGTCAATACGACCTGTCCATCCTTCTCGCCTGATATCTGAACCACATCTCTCAAACCGAAAAAACTCTCTATTTCTTGACCTCTAATTGTTACGACCCTGTCGCCGGGCTTCAAACCCGCCGACTCTGCCGGTGATGACGGCATTGTCTTATCAATAAACAGTTCAGAAGAATGAAGTCCCGTATCAACAGCCAGAGAGTGACTCTTAAGTGGCCTACTAAGCGAGACATCAAATAGCTTTTGCGCGGAATTCGCCGCCGCCTCTACTCCAAGACTGAACTTGCTTCCTGGCGTAACTGCGCGATACAGCCGTTCAAGCTCTTCCCAGTTTTGAACACTCTGACCATTAATATAAATAATCTTATCACCGGTCTTTATGCCCGCTTTTGCAGCAGCAGTACTAGGATTGGAAATACCAGCACTGTTGCCCCTCGGGTGCGGATAAATCCCCTCTATATCTCCAACTTTTGTAGATTCTCCATAAACGGTAAAGCCCTCAACGGGTTTTGGAACAATACTGATTTCGGCCGGCTGGGGAGCGTCCAGGTGCCGAACCTGAAATTTCATGACTTTTCCCGGGTGTTCATTTACCTCGATAATTATTTGTTCAAATTTATTCACAGGCTTTTCATTTACCGCCAGCACTTTATCGCCGCTCTGAAAACCTGCTTCGGCCGCTGGTGAACCAGTTACGACCCTGCTAAAAACACTGGCGATTTGTGGCTCTCCTATTAGCAAAATCGCGACAAATACAAATATTGCGAAAATGAAATTAAATAAAGGTCCTCCGAAAAAAATAAAAAACCTTCTCCAAGGTGCCTGTGCCTGTAACGTCCTCTTTTGCAGATCTTCAGGCAGATTTGCTTCTCCATCTTCACCTAATAACTTCACGTACCCACCTAGAGGAATTGCGGACACTCTAAGTTCAGTTTCACCATACTGTTTAGCCCATAGCTTTGGCCCAAAACCTATTGAGAAGATCTCCGCTTTTACTCTGAAAATTCTGGCAAAAATATAATGGCCGAACTCATGAACAATGACCAATGGACCTAATACAGCAAGAAAGCCTAGAACAGACAAAACAACAGATAGCACATTTGCTCCTAACTCAACTAAACAACCTTGCACAAGCGTATATGACCGGGAGGCTAAACACTACCCCGTCAAAACGATCAAGGAAACCGCCATGTCCGGGCAAAATAGCGCCCGAGTCTTTGCGGTGATATGCACGTTTCAAGAAACTCTCGCATAAGTCTCCCACTTGCGACACTATACCTACTAAAATCGGAACAATAAAAGTAGCCCCGAAAGACAAACTTCTAAAAAAAATCAATTTAAAAATTATGCTAACAACAAGGCTGGCTCCAAGTCCGCCTAGAGCCCCTTCGATCGTCTTTTTAGGGCTGATTAACGGATAAAGTTTTCGCTGCCCGTACTTTTTTCCAACGAAATAAGCGCCAGTGTCGCCCATCCAAACAATGAACAAAAAAAGAATTGTCCACTTCATGCCGTTTGCTGTATCCGCGAGAAGTGGAAAAAAAAGTGGAAAAAAAATCAGATAGAGAGCGGCAAACAAAGAAAACATTAACTCCTGAAAATGTACATCAAGCTGGCTCTTATGACGTTCGGCAGTGAAGAGAAAATAACAAAAAAGACCGATAAACACAATTAGCAATAGCTGGTATTCAACTCGAGGTATCCAAAAATTAAAAAAAGCGACTAACCAGCCTGTACCCAATAAGACAAATCGTTTTTCGGATTTATCCCCAAGCCCAAACACCATCTCGGTAAACTCGTAAAGCATACCCAAAGAGAGAATGACGGCAATAAACGCCACTCCTATTCGACCAGCCAAAATAATCAACGATAAAAGAACCGCCCCACCAATGACCCCGGTTAGAACTCTCTTTTTTAACTCAGTTTGTTTCATACGGTTAAAGTTTCTCCAATCCCACCGAACCGTCTTTCTCTTCTCGAGTATTCTTCTATTGCTGCTTTAAGATGCAAAGGCGAAAAATCCGGCCAGAACACATCTGCAAATATAAATTCGGCGTAAGCAGCTTGCCATAATAAAAAGTTACTAATCCGCTTTTCTCCACTTGTCCGAATCACCAGGTCTACATCAGAATATTCTGACAACGACGAAGTCCATAAATAAGAGTTCATCAACTCCTCATTCATGTCATCCGGATTTTTTCTGCCTTGTTTGCAGTCACTAGCAAACAAACGCGCAGCTCGCACAAGCTCTCGTCTAGAGCCGTAGGAGACAGCAAAATTAAGTCTCATCCCGGTATTGACCGAAAGCTCCTGGATAACCGGATCCAGAACTTCTCGCACGTCAGACCCTAAGCGCTCCACCTCACCTATTACATTCAGTCTGACATTGTTTTTTTTAAGATCCTCTTTTTCTTTAATCAAAAACTTCTTTAGCAGCTTCCAAAGCACCTTCACTTCACTCTCTGGCCTTAACCAGTTTTCGGTCGAAAAAGCATAAAGGGTCAACGCTTGAATGCCAAGCCTGTCGGCCTCCTTCACGATCGGTTTTACCCGAGAAGAACCACGGATGTGTCCAAAAATTCTTGGTCGATGCTTGCGTTTTGCCCATCGTCCGTTGCCATCCATTATAATGGCAACATGCCGAGGTATTCGTAAATGATCCATTTATCTATTTTTTAAACGGTCATTATTTCTTTTTCTTTTGACGTGACAATTTTATCTACTTCAGCCACTTTTTCGTCCGTTTTTTTCTGGACTTTTTCCATGTTCTTCTTCGCTTCGTCTTCGGACATAGCTTTAGCTTTTTCCTGTTTCTTTATTTCCTCGTTTGCATCTCGTCTGAGGTTTCTAATGGCAACCTTTGTCTCTTCGCCCATCTTCTTCACAAGTTTAACCATCTCTTTTCGACGCTCTTCCGTCATTGCCGGCACGGGTATTCGCACAACCTTTCCATCGTTCTGAGGATTTAATCCAATGTTAGCTGCAAGTATCGCCTTTTCAATTGCACCGATCATTCCTGCTTCCCATGGCGCAACTTGAATCGTACGGGCGTCCGGCGTCGTAACGTTTGAAATCTGATTCAATGGCACGCTAGATCCGTAGTATTCGACATGCACTGTATCAACAAGAGCAGTGGAAGCCCGCCCTGTTCTTACTTTTACCAATTCGGCCTTCAATGATTGAAGACTTTTGTCGGTATTTTGAACCATTCTGTCCAATATTTCCTGAGACATGCTTTTCTCCTTTATCTCACTAAAGTGCCAACCGCTTCTCCCTGTACTACTCGTCTGAGCGCACCCTTGTGGTTTAGATTAAAAACAACAATCGGTAATCGGTTATCCATGCAAAGAGATATTGCCGTTGAATCCATTACCTTTAAACCGCGCTGAAGAACTTCTATATAGCTTAATTCTTCAAATCGCTTGGCACTTGGATTAACCTTGGGGTCAGAATCATAGACGCCATCCACATTCGTAGCCTTAATTACAATTTGAGAGCCTACTTCCATCCCTCGCAAAGCTGCCGCTGTATCCGTTGAAAAGTATGGATTCCCAGTACCGGCCCCGAAAATTACGACACGACCTTTTTCAAGGTGTCGCACGGCTCGCCTTCTTATGTACGGCTCAGCCAGCTCCTGCATTTCGATAGCCGTTTGAACTCGCGTATAAACCCCTTCACGCTCAAGTGCGTCCTGTAACGCAAGGCAGTTTAACACGGTGGCGAGCATGCCCATATAATCAGCTGAAGAACGATCCATTCCCTTTGTCGCACCCTTTATGCCACGAAAAATGTTCCCGCCCCCCAGTACTATTCCGACTTGAACGCTCATGTCGTGAATCTCTTTAATTTCTTGGGCGAGAACTTTCAGAATATCAGTATCGATACCATAACCAGCCTGTCCGGCTAGTGCTTCGCCTGAAAGTTTAAGGAGAATTCGTTTATAGGGTTCATTTCTTCGCAGTTTTTTCTCTTCAACCATAAACTAACAGCATCCTTCGGTCTGACCGTCTTTTGTGCTTTCGCCCAAAACAAACCGAGCAAACCGACGGATTGCCATGTTTTCACCGAGAGAACCAATCGTTTCTTTTAAAAGCTGCTCAACGCTTTTGTTAGGATCTTTGATGAACGGTTGGTTTAATAAACAGCTTTCTTCGTAGAATTTTTTAACCTTTCCTTCCGCGATTTTTTCAAGTACGGCAGCAGGTTTCCCTGTTCCTTGCATCTGAGCAATCGCAATTTCCTTCTCTTTAGCAAGAACGTTGGAAGGAACCTCGTCCGAACTGACCCAAAGAGGATTCGCAGCAGCAATATGCATCGAAACGTCTTTTACGAACTGCTTGAACTGTTCAGTACGAGCAACAAAATCGGTCTCACAATTGATTTCAACGAGGACACCGACACGACCCTCTCCATGGATATATGCCGATACCAATCCTTCTTTGGTTGCTCGGCCCGCTTTTTTTGCTGCAGAAGCGATACCTCTTTTTCTTAAATACTCGATAGCCTTTTCGAAGTCCCCGCTTGATTCGGAAAGAGCTTTTTTACAATCCATCATTCCTGCTCCAGTCCGTTCGCGGAGTTCCTTTACCTGATTTGCCGTGATTTCCATCTTAAACTCCTTATTTCTTCTCTGCGGTCTCTTCTTGTGCCTTGGTCTCTTCTTGTGTCTTCGTTTCTTCTGTACCCTCTTCTTCTTGGGTTTCAGCTTCGATATCCGCTTCATCTACACCCTGAAGATCAATGTCGCCTTCAAATCGAGAAACGCGTTTTTCAGTTTCTTCGGCTTCCTCTTTTGTCATTTCAGGAAGATCTTTGGCGCGAAGTTTTTCCTGGAAAATTTTATTACCTTCGATACAACTTTCAGCAATAAGTCTCGCAAAAAGTTTAACGCTCCTTATGGCATCGTCATTACCTGGTACGACATGGGTTATGTCCGATGGATCACAATTGGTGTCGACAACGGCAATTGTCGGTATTCCTAACTTTTTTGCTTCTCTTACTGCGATATGTTCCTTTTCAGTATCGACAACGAACAAAGCGCCAGGCAATTTCTTCATGTCTTCAATGCCACCCAACGATTTCTTCAATTTCGAAAGCTCCCGGTCGTAACGTGCCTGTTCTTTCTTTGATATCTCATTCCACTCCGGTGAGGACTTGAATGATTCGATCTTTTTCAGACGATCAATTGACGCTTTCACGGTCTGATAATTGGTCAACATGCCACCAAGCCAACGATTCGTTACATAGTGCATTCCCGATCTTTTGGCTTCTTCTTCAATGACGTCCTTGGCTTGTTTTTTTGTCCCAACAAATAGAACTTTTTTACCTTCCGAAACAATCTTGGAAGCAAAAGCACAGGCAGCTCTCGTCTGCTCAACTGTTTTCTGTAAATCGATGATATAGATGCCGTTTCTGGCCCCAAATACGTAGGTTTTCATTTTCGGGTTCCAACGTCGGGTTTGATGTCCAAAATGAACTCCGGCTTCAAGAAGTTCACGCATAGTAATAGTAGGCATGTTAAAAATACTCCTAAAAAATTGATCGTCGTGCGGAAGGCCAAGAGACGCAGAATTGCGAGCTGCAGTAGCGAACCGCGGTTCCAGGAATTAGCGAACTTGGCGAACCACTCAGCCAGATCCTTAACTCCCCTTCCACCTTGTAAACCAGTTACTTCAACTGGCACCACAGTTTTCAAGGTGTGCTTAGTTGACTGTTTTCTTACCGAGATTATCCAACGTTAGCAACTGTTATTTATTGCTATTTTAATCCGGTATTGCAAAAATTTATTATTGCTGCCTTTAAAACAAGGAATGAAAACATTGTTGATTCATATACTCCGAATACTCCGACTTTGTGTCATCGGCGTATTCTGTATCGCCGCTCTTGGCTCAGTTCATTATCAAGATCTGCCTACCCGTCCGCCTTTGAACGTCCTAGTCCAAGGTCAGCAGAGTATCCTGACTGACCAAGGCCTAAAAGCGACTCAGAGCTTACTGCTGGAACATCAACGACTGACCGGTGAAGAAATTGTGGTTGCCATTTTAGAGACAGGCGCGAGCCAAAAAACTGATGAACTAGTGAAAAAGCTTTTCGAAAAATGGGGGGTCGGCAAGGCAGCAAATAACAGTGGTGTTTTAGTCGTAGTCTTTGCGGACACGCAAGAAGGGTTTATTGAAGTAGGTTTTGGACTTGAAGCGGTATTGAACGAAACAAAAACCGGCCATCTTGTTTCGCTACTAAATAAAAATCTGACTGATTATCCGATCGGAACGGCGCTAGGCCAAATTATCGAACAGCTTTTGATCGAGGTAGGAAGCCCTTTAGCTAGCACCGAAAAAAGCCAAAAAGCACTTTCGTTGCTAAAAACAGAAGCTTCTAAAAACACCGCAGCAACGCCCCCTTCCTTTGCAGGCGTAACGCTTCTAATAATTAGTCTTACTTGTTTAATTCCTTTGCTGTTTTTTCTTTTCTGGAAGTTTGATCTTCATTTTCAGGCCGGAAAGATCTCAAGAGTTAATTCATTCAAATTAGCTACTCTTTCCTTTATTAAACAAAAAATTCGAACTGGCGGCGTCGATGGCTCCTGGTAAACACGCTAAAAGCCCTGTCCTTACTGCTCTAAAAAAAGCATCTAACATTACCAGAGCGCCCATACACGTTCACATCTCGCAAAGCTCTCTTCAAAAAATTTCGAAAAAACATGCGGAACGCGTATTTACATATTTTGGTTTAGACAAAGCACCGGAGCAGAACTCCATCCTTATTTTTTTGAATCTTAAAAACCGAAAATTCACCATTGTTTACGGAGACGAGATAGACGCCGCCCTGAAAAAATCAGGAAACGGAAATTATTGGGAACTTTTTCGAAAAAGCTTTCAAGAAGATCTGCAATCCACCCAATTTGAAAATGCGTTAGCTATCGCTATACTGACAATCGCGATTACTTTAGAAAAACTTTTTCCAATTGTTACTGTTCAAGACTTTTAAGACGGAAAACGCATTTCGGTGCCCCGTGAAAATGACACTCAACTTCTTCAAGCTCAAAATTTTTCTTTGCTTCGGCTTGCCCGTAGTAAGCGAATCTCTCAAAGTAACTCCGTTTATACCGACATAAAAAGTCGCCCAATTCATCATCTTTGTACGAAATAGAACTCATATGCTTTTCGGGCTCGACTGAAAACTCGAACAGATTCTTGTTTTGATCCTCGATACTGTACTTAAAATTGCACTCGTAAAGCCGTGAATTGAGAAGAAGTGCGGTTAACAGCAAAATCGGGTCCTGTTTACCCGCATAGTTCGCATGTAACGCTCCATGCAGCTCGGGAGTCCCGATCGGTTTTGTTAACTTCCCTATATCTGATGCTTTTAGAAGCTTCTCTTTTATCAAATAGCGCCCTATATCAAGGCTGAACTGAAGACTGATCTGGTTGTCCAAATCAACAAAAAAATCAGGATCTACTTTAAAAGACTTTATTAACTCTCGTTGTTTTTTTTCTCCAAGAACGTTTTTAAGATAATTTAAAAAAGGAAGAACAGCTCTGACCTTTGATCCTCGATTCGCACAATATTTTTTCGGTAATTTGAATGTTCCTTCTCGATCTCCATGCTGTAATGTCGCAGCCCGATTTCGTTCGATATACCCACCAATAAAACTTTCCGGCGCAATTCCCATCGTCCGGCAAAACTCAAACCATTGAGGAGCAGAAGGGATCAACGTTCCGTGTTCGAGTTTCGAAAGAGCGCTTTGAGAAATCGATAATTGCTTTGCTATAGTTTCCTGATTCAAACCGAGCTGTTTACGCGCAGCCCGTATTATCCTAGAAATTTTTACTGCTGCTGCTCTTTCTTGTGCTGTCACGTGGTTTTTCCTTTTACTCTGTTCACTTGAAAAAGTGATTACCTTTCTTTTTACGTAACTTATACACAAAACAAACTCATTGCATAGCGTTATTTGTATCGCTTTTAGCTGAGCGCTTGAAATTATCCACACTTGCCGGCAATATGTTTCGGCTTCTACGAACCTATCGTATTTAAGATAGAAAGGTGGCAAATGTTCCCTCAAGGCATAACATTCGATGATGTCCTCCTAATCCCGTCCTACAACCACTACGAATCACGACGTATGGTCGACATATCAATAGTGGATAAAACGGAAAAACTAAAACTCAACTTGCCGGTAATGACTTCGAATATGGACACCATCACGGAAAGCGAAATGTCTAATTTTATCGCGGAGAAAGGTGGGATCGGGGTCCTTCACCGTTTCATGTCCTTTGAGAAAAATATTGATGAATTCAAAAAATGCCGCTTTCCATCAATTGTATCTGTCGGATGTGGAGAAAAGGAATTAGAACGAGCAGCTGCGCTTAGAGACGCGGGTGCAACTTACTTTTGCATAGACGTTGCCCATGCTCATGCAAAATACGTCGGTAAAACAATCAAACGACTAAGAGACGTGTTACCGAGCGCATGTATCATTGCCGGTAACGTGGCCACGTACGCCGGGGCTGATTATCTGGCATCTTGTGGAGCAGACATTATAAAGGTTGGTATCGGCGGGGGGTCGGTCTGTAGCACGAGAATTAAGACAGGCTTTGGTGTACCAATGTTAAGCAGTATTAGGGATTGTGCTCGCGTAGACAGATCCATCGTGGCCGATGGGGGCATCCGAACTCCCGGGGACGTGGTAAAAGCAATCGCTTTCGGAGCCGACTTTGTAATGCTAGGGGGAATGCTCGCTGGAACAAGACCGACACCGGGGCCAGTGGTGACTAAAAACGGAAAAAAAATCAAAGAATATCGCGGGATGGCGAGCCGAGAAGCTCAAGAAAACTTTATCGGAAACATGCCCGAATGGAAAACTGCCGAAGGCGTGGCCTTAGAGGTGCCTTTTAGAGAAGATGAACATGCAATTATTTCAGATCTAATTGGCGGACTTAGGTCTGGCCTAACTTATGGCGGTTCGGATAATATTAGAGAGTTACAACGAAAGTTGAATTACCTGGTAGTTTCGAACGCATCCAGGATTGAAAGTTTGCCACATAAAATGCTGCAAGGTTAGCAGGACACGGGGAAATGGAAAAAAAATATAAGTTAGTACCTGAAGACACAGTGACTGCGGATGACGGTTCTCTATTGTACCGGATTATGCACCTTGAGACGGAAAAGTTGGGCGGGTACATCGAAGGCGAGGAAAATCTAAGTCACAGGGGTGATTCGTGGATTCATGACAACGCAAAGGTATTTGGTAAAGCAATTATTAAAGATGATGCCCAAGTCCACGGGACCGCTCAAATTTTTGATAAAGCCGAAGTCAAAGGTAATGCAACTATATCGAACGATGCCTGGGTTTTCGGAAATGCGGTTGTCTCTGCAGAAGCCCAGATAAGCGGACATGCAATCGTTTGTGGAAAAGCAATAATATCCGGACGAGCAAAAGTAAGAGGCCATGCAAGAATTGCAGGGAAAACGACAGTGTCTGATAACAGCATGATATCTGGTGACGCTCAAATTTCCGGAAACGTAAAAATCGCCGATTTTGCCCAAATCTCTGAAAATGCTCACGTCCGAGAAAATGCGGTAATTGTCGGACACGCGCAAGTCATGGGAAGCGCGGAAATCCGAGGCAACGCGGAAGTATCAGAAAACGCCCGAGTCTTTGGGAACGCTTCCATTGCCAATGAAGTAAAGTTGCTCGGTAACTGCCGGATTTTCGGAAATGCTCTAATCAAAGGGGCCGTAGCAGTCGGCGAAGACGTTTGGGTTTTTGGCAGGGTTGAACTAAACGAAGGAAAATACTTCGGTAGTCGACGACTTGGTACAGACGAATAAATCTTTCTCCTTTTGCTTGATATCTAATTAGGGGTATTAGCAATACTATGCAGAGCCGTTACAGCATCGAGAAGATTCTTGATGTTCTTCTACCATTCGCCATAACCCTAATTGTGTTCGCTGCAGTCTCGCTCTACGGCCTAGATACGCATCACGATGGTACTGTTCTTAAACCCGCTTTGGACGTCTGGTATGGGCAAACGCTTTATAAAGATAGCTTCAGTCAATACGGTCCTTTGGTCAGTTGGATTCAATCTGTAGGCATCAGATTGCTCGGTCCTCATCTCTTTGCAATTCGCTGGACCACCGTTTTTTTCTACGGACTAATTTCGGTTTTGCTAATGCAGATATGGCGGCTTTTTTTAGACCGCAGG
>Ga0208375_1002062_pt1 | contig 19863 bp, 17 predicted proteins | sample RifOxyD1_FD_184038 | JGI IMG/M metagenome (GOLD analysis project Ga0208375, IMG submission 184038) | Soil microbial communities from Rifle, Colorado - Rifle Oxygen_injection D1 (SPAdes) | ecosystem: Environmental > Terrestrial > Deep subsurface > Rock core/Sediment | place: Rifle, Colorado... | reverse complement strand
GGGAGCCGATCCGGTGGAGTTCATCGAGTCCGTCGACCGGCGCCTCTACCAGGCCAAGCTCGGCGGCCGCAATCGCGTGGTTGGCGAGCCCGCTGCGTCGGCGGACGATCCGGCCGATCGCAGCGCGGAAGTGGCGCACTGATGGTGGCGCCGACGGTCGCACCGGCGGGCACCGGGTGCCGTGCGAGCGCGTTGGCGAGCGGCGTGCTGGCCATCGTGCTGACTGCGGTGGCATGCGCTGGACCGGTTCTGGCGCGCGACCTTGCGATCGTCGATGCCCGGATCCTGCCGGCCCCGGACGCACCTGTGGTCGACAACGGCACCGTGCTTGTGCGCGACGGTCGAATCGTCGCCGTCGGCCGGGATGGCGAGGTGGGACTGCCCGACGGCGTGGAAGTCATCGACGCCGACGGCCGCACGCTGCTGGCCGGCTTCTGGAACAGCCACGTGCATTTCCTCGCACCGCCGATGATGCAGGCCGGCACGCAGCCGGCCGCGCAGCTGTCGGCGCGGATGCGCGGAATGCTGACGCAGTGGGGCTTCACCACCGTGTTCGACCTCGGCTCGCTGGGCGACAACACCCGTGCCCTGCAGCAACGCATCGCCACCGGCGAGGTCGACGGCCCGTTGATCCTCAGCGTGCATGCGCCGTTTTTCCCGGCCGGTGGCACGCCGTCGTACGTCAGCGACCTGCTGCAGCGCATCGGCGCGCCCAGCTTCGAGGTCGCCGATGCCGAAGCGGCCAGCGCCCGTGCACGGCGCCAGGTCGAGGCGGGCGCTGACGGCGTCAAGCTTTTCATCGGCGCCATCATCGAGGGCGGTACCGGCGTGCTGCACATGGACGCAGGCGTGGCACGCGCTGCCGCGTCGCCGGCCGAATCCGCCGGCAAGCCGGTGTTCGCGCATCCCACTGACGCACGCGGCGTCGACCTCGCGCTGCAGGCCGGCGTCGACGTCCTGTCGCATACCACGCCCGCGGCGGGGCCGTGGCCGGCCGACGTGGTCGCCCGGCTGGTGGACGGCGATGTCGCCCTCGTGCCGTCGCTGATGCTGTTCGAGGTGGAACTGGCGAAGGAGGGCGCGCCCGCGGAGGTGGGTCGCCGCTTCATCGCCACCGCCGGCCAGCAGGCCAGGGCGCTGCACGATGCCGGTGGCACGCTGCTGTTCGGCACCGACGTGGGCTACATCGAGCCGGTCGATCCCACGCGCGAGTACCGCCTGCTGGCCGACGCCGGACTGGACTGGCGCGCGGTGCTGCGCAGCCTGACCACCGCGCCGGCACGGACGTTCGGGTACGGCGATAGCAAAGGACGCGTCGCCGTCGGGTTCGACGCCGACCTGGTGCTGCTTGATCGCGATCCCCGGGACGATACCGAAGCTTTCGCCGACGTGGCGATGACCCTTCGCGACGGACGCGTCATCCACGACGCGACGCAGTAGCACGGTTGGGTCGCACTGGAAGGATGGCTAGACTCCCCGTCCTGCAGTTGCAGGCATCGGTGCGCTCGCCGCGCACTACACATTGTCCGCTATCGGGGAAACAAGATGACGACCACTCCTCTCGGGCCCCGCGCCCGGCTTCGCCGTGACCTGCTCTGGCTGAAGGGCTACGCCCTGGTATCCAGCGTCGTGGTCGTGGGGCTGCTGGTCGCCGCCGCGCGTGCGCCGTCAACGCAGGACGAACTGAACGTCGAGCGCATCAACGTCGTCGATCCCACCGGCGTCACGCGCGTGGTCATCGCCAATGCCGAGCGGTTCCCACTTCCCCGCCTGGACGGCAAGGAGTACCCGCGCGCGGTGCAGCCCGCGGGCCTGGTGTTCTACGACGCCAAGGGCGACGAACTGGGCGGCGTGGCGATCACCGATGCCGAGATGGGCCGTGTCGCCGCGCTGGCGTTCGACTACCCCAACTACGACGCTATCGGCCTCAGCACGCGTTCGGATGCCGAGGGCGGCGATTCGGTGACGGGACTGCACATCAATTCCAGGCCGCCGGCCGGCCTTGACGTGATCGAGGCCAGCCGCGTGGTTGAGCGGCGCATCGGCATCCACAACCGCGAGGAGAACGCCGAGATCATCCTCGCCGACACGCAGGGCCGTGACCGCATCCGCCTGGTGGTGGACGACCAGGACCGCCCCCGCATCGAGGTGCTGGATGCCCAGGGCGCGGTGACGTTCACCACCTCTCAATGAGGTGACACCCTGATCAGGTCGTGCAGCGAAGCGGCATCGGCTTGAAATGATTAGTGAGGTGCGCCGGATCATCGAGTTCGATGTCCGGAAACGGCGAGCCGCCGTGCTACCGCAACCACACAATGGAGCCCACTCAGGATCAGGAGCACATTGTGAAGATGCTGGAAGGCAAGGCGGCAATTGTGACCGGGGCGAGCTCCGGTATCGGACGGGCGACCGCTGCACTTTTTGCGATGCATGGTGCTCAGGTGATCGTGAGCGCGCGTCGGCAAGCCGAACTCGACACCCTCGTCAATGACATCGAGATGGCGGGGGGCAATGCCATTGCGATTGCGGGCGATATAAGAAGCGAAAGCCTGGCGAAGGAACTGGTTGATGCGGCACTAACGCACTTCGGTGGTCTTGACATCGCATTCAACAATGCAGGGATCGTGGGTGAAACGAAGCCGCTCACAGAGATGTCCCTGGCCGAATGGCTCGATACGCTCAACACCAACCTGACCAGTGCTTTCCTGGGCGCCAAGTATCAGGTACCCGCAATGGTCGCGCGCGGCGGAGGCTCCCTCACCTTCACTTCGTCCTTTGTCGGCCACACGGTTGGCATGCCGGATATGGCTGCCTATGCCGCCAGCAAGGCGGGGCAGATCGGTCTGGTCAAAGCCCTTGCAACTGAGCTGGGCACGAAGGGTATCCGGGTAAACGCCATCCTTCCTGGAGGCACTGATACGCCAGCAAGCGTGACCAACGCTCCGGGTGCCACCCCAGAAGTACTGGCATTCGTGGAAGGCCTTCATGCGCTCAAGCGCATGGCCTCCCCTGAGGAGATCGCGCGGTCCGCGTTGCATCTTGCGTCGGATGCATCGAGCTTCATTACAGGTACGGCTCTTCTCGTTGATGGGGGCGTGTCCGTCAATCGCACTTGATGACTTGAACCCGTCTGGTCCGGCCTGACTTCCAATTGACGCGCATGCGTGCACAGTGGCGTTTTCCCTGCGGGACGGCCCCATGCGCGAACCGATCCACAACCGGCACGACATCAGCGAACTCGACCTGCCCGATATCCTCGGCACCATCCACGAGGAGGTGACGGCGCGGCTGGGCGAGGGCGAGCCGGCCGACTACATCGAGTCGCTGGCCGACGCGCCGATGGACCGCTTCGGCATGGCCCTCGTGACGGTGGATGGCGATGTCTTCGAAGTCGGCGAGTCGCGCGAGCCCTTCTCGATCCAGAGCATTTCCAAGGTGCACACGCTGACGCTGGCGCTGGAGGCGGTGGGCGACGAGCTGTGGGATCGCGTCGACCGCGAGCCGTCCGGCGACCCCTTCAACTCGCTGATCCAGCTGGAGTACGAGAAGGGCATCCCGCGCAACCCGTTCATGAATGCCGGCGCGCTGGTGGTGGCCGACGTGGTGCTGTCGAGTTGCGACGACGCCGAGCAGAAGCTGCTGGACTTCATGCGCCGACGCTCGGGCAACGCCGACGTCGGCAGCGACGAGGTGGTGGCGAAGTCGGAGCGCGAAAGCGGCCACCGCAACATCGCCATGGCCAACTTCATCAAGAGCTACGGCAACCTGCGCAACGAGGTCGACCGGGTGCTCGACTTCTACTGGCTGCAGTGCTCGCTGAAGATGGACTGCGTGGACCTGGCGCGCAGCGTGCAGTACCTGTCAAAGCGGGGGCACTGCGGGGTGTCCGGCGAGCAGGTCGTCAGCGAGGAACTCGCCACGCGCATCAACGCGCTGATGATGACCGCCGGCACCTACGATGCCGCCGGCGATTTCGCGTTCTATGTCGGCCTGCCCGCGAAGAGCGGCGTCGGTGGCGGCATCGTCGCGGTGGTGCCGCACGTCATGAGCCTGTGCACCTACTACCCCGGCCTGGACGAGAAGGGCAATTCGCTGCTCGGCCGCTACGCGCTGCACCGCTTCACGCGGATGACAGGGCTGTCGGTGTTCTGAGGCGGGGCAGGGCGCGGCCGCGCACGCAGCGCAGGTATTGGCTGCGCGGCGGTGGCGCGACCGAATCGATGGTGGGCCACGGCGCGGTGGCGGCATCGAAGCCCTGCGCCACCATCAATCGCCCGAAGCGCGCGCTGTTGCCGCGGCCCGGGTCGGTGACGATGACTTCGCAACACGGATTGGCGTGGCGCGCCACGAATGCGCTGATGACTTCGGCCTGGCCGCGCTCGTACAGGACGTCGCCGGCGATGATGAGGTCGAACTTGCCCAGTGCAGGCATCGGCTGGTCCCAGAGCACCTGGCGGTAGTGCAGGGCGGGCAGGTCGTTGAGTGCGGCGTTGTAGGCGAGGAATACTTCCGCCAGCGGGTGTACGTCGGACGCCACCACGTCCGCGCCGCGACGCCTCAGCACCAGGCTGGCCAGGCCGATGCCGCAGCCCAGTTCGAGCACGCGGCGTCCCTCGACGGGCACCGTTTCGACCAGATGGGCGAGCATCTCGCCGGCGGGCCACAGCTGGCCGAACAGGCTCCACTGCGCCGACGACACGCCCAGGCGTTCGCCGTGGCCATCGGGGTCGGCGTATTGCTGGGTGTCGGCGAGCACGCGAAGGCGGTACTCGTGCCCGCCGACGCTCGGGCGGATCTCGCGGGTGGCATAGCCGGGCATGGGCGGTCCGGGGTGCATCGCCCGGATGGGGCGGCGATGGAGGAAAGGGCGTCGAGGGACCGCGGGGGTCGTCGGGACGCGAGGGACCGCGTGGCACCCGCGCATCGTACGCGCCTGCGTCCGTGCATGGGTCCGCGCATGTGCCCGCCCCGCGAAGCTGACCGGTTCAGCTTTGCCGCATCGGCCATCCCAACCCTTGGCACTGCGCGTGCACGCGAAAGGTGGGGTAAAACCCCGGGTCGGCCTTCGACCCGCCTGCCAGCAGGACGCGTCGAGCGGGGCCTGCCTGTCAAACCCGGAGAGATCGCCTTGAAGAAGACCCTGCTGTTTACCGCGACCGCCCTTGCGCTGGCCCTGGCCGCGCCGGTGGCCGCCCAGAACCACGTGCCCGAGACGGGCAACGACGTGCGCGTGCTGTTCGACGACCACGCCCCGGCCGGCGGCGGTGCCGCGACCGTGGCCGCCAACCGTTACGGCACCTGGGGCATCGACACCGCCGGCATGGACCGCGACGTCGAACCGGGCGAGGACTTCTTCGCCTACGTGAGCGGCAACTGGGCCGAGAACACCGAAATCCCGTCCGACAAGTCGATGTACGGCTCGTTCCTGGTGCTGCGCGACCTGTCCGAGGCGCGCCTGCGCCAGCTGGTCGAAGGCTATGAATCCGGCGACCCGGCCACCGATGGCGACGCCGCCAAGATCGCGGCGCTGTACCAGGGCTTCATGGACGAGGCGACGATCGAGTCGCTCGGTCGGCAGCCTGTCCAGCCGAAGCTCGATGCCATCGCGGCGGTGACCGACAAGGACGGCCTCGCACGCCTGATGGGCGAGCGCATGGGCGGTTTCGGCGGCACGTTCTTCGGCGCTTACGTGTCCGACGACCAGCGCGACCCCGATACGTATACGCTGTACCTGAGCCAGTCCGGGCTGGGCCTGGGCGACCGCGCGATGTACCTGGAAGAGAAGTTCGCGCCGCAGCGCGAGCGCTATGTGCAGTACATCGCGCAGATGCTGGAGCTGGCCGGGTGGGACAACGCCGCGGCCCGTGCGGAAGCCATCATGGCGATGGAAACGAAGATCGCCGAAGCGCACTGGACCCGCGCCGAAAGCCGCGACCGCGACAAGACCTACAACCCGGTGACGCTGGCGGAGATGGACGCCAGGGCGCCGGGCTTCCCGTGGGCGACGTTCTTCGACGCCGCCGGTGTCGACCACACCGAGAAGGCGGTGGTGCGCCAGGACAGTGCCTTCCCGAAGATGGCATCGGTCTTCGCCGCGACCGAACTGGACACGCTGAAGGCGTGGCAGGCGTTCCACACCATTGATGACGCCGCGCCGCTGCTGAGCAAGGCTTTCGTCGATGCGAACTTCGAGTTCCGCAACAAGTTCATGTCCGGCCAGCCCGAGCAGCGCGCACGCTGGAAGCGCGGCGTGTCGTTCGCCGAAGGCGCGATGGGCGAGGCGATCGGCCGCGACTATGTCGAGCTGTACTTCCCGCCCGACGCCAAGGCCAAGATGGACGACCTGGTCGCCAACGTGAAGGCGGCCATGGGGGCGCGCCTGCAGCAGCTGGATTGGATGAGCCCGGAAACCAAGGCCGAGGCGATGTCCAAGCTGGAGGGCTTCGGCCTGAAGATCGGCCACCCGGACGAGTGGCGCGACTACGCCGGCCTGCAGATCGCCAACGGCGACGTGTTCGGCAACGCCGACCGCGCGCGCAGCTTCGAGTGGGACTACGACCGCAACCGCATCGGCAAGCCGGTCGACAAGGGCGAGTGGGGCATGACGCCGCAGACGGTCAACGCGTACTACTCGTCGGTAAAGAACGAGATCGTGTTCCCGGCCGCGATCCTGCAGCCGCCGTTCTTCGACCCCGACGCCGACCCGGCCGTGAACTACGGCGGCATCGGTGGCGTGATCGGCCACGAGATCATCCACGGATTCGACGACCAGGGCCGCAAGTCCGACGGCGCCGGCCTGCTCCGCGACTGGTGGACGGCCGAGGACGCTGCGAAGTTCGAGGCTCAGGCGGCCAAGCTGGGCGCGCAGTACGAGAGCTACGAGTTCCCGCAGCTGCCGGACATGCGCATCAACGGCAAGGTGGCGATGGGCGAGAACATCGGTGACCTCGGCGGCCTGACCATCGCGCTGGAGGCGTACCGCCGCTCGCTCGACGGCCAGCCGGCGCCGGTCATCGACGGCTTCACCGGCGAGCAGCGCTTCTTCATGGGCTGGGCGCAGGTGTGGCGAACGCTGTGGCGCGACGATGCGCTGCGCCAGCAGTTGGTGAATGGCACGCACTCGCCGGGACACATCCGCGCGTTCGCTCCGCTGCGCAATATCGATGCCTGGTACGAGGCGTTCAACGTGACCGAGGCCGACCCGCTGTGGGTGGCGCCGGAGGATCGCGTCCGCATCTGGTGATGCGGATTGCCGTTGCTGCGTAAAGGACGGGGCCGGTCAGCAGCGACACGCCCTGGTTGCTGACGTACAGCTCGCCGTTGTCGCCCGCCAGGATCGATGTCGGCCGGATCAGCCCGCCGACCACCACGCTGCGCGTGCCGTTGGGCGCAACTTTCACCACCTGCCCGGGGCCGCCGAAGAACACCGGCCCGGTGGCGTGCTCCAGCACGTACAGGCTGCCGTCGGGCCCGAAGTCCAGATCGATGATGGTCTTGAAGCCGGCCTGGAACACCGTGGGTGCCTCACCGGGCACGATGCGGTACACCCGCGCGTCGCCCGCGGGGAAGGGCGCGCCGGTCAGCTCGCCGACGTAGAACGCGCCGTCAAGGCCCTCGACCACCGAAGTCGGCACCGCGTCGTTCATGGCGCTGGGCCGGGAGCGGAAGGACGCGACCGTGGACACCGCGCCGTCGCCGGCCACGCGCAGCAGGGCATTGGCGCCGGCATCGGCGACCCACCGTTCGCGCTGCCCGGCCAGCAGGCCGTACGGGTTGCTGTCGATGGGGCCGCCGGCGGGGTTGTTGGCGGACTCGTGAGCGGAGACGTCGGCGACGATGCGCCACGGCAACCGGCCGGGTACGTAGAGCAGCGTGCCGAAGTTGGCCCCGACCGGTCCGAACAGCTCACGTTCCGCAGGGTTTCCGCCGAACCCGACGGTGATGTACATGCGTCCGGGAGCGGCGAATCCGACATCATGCGGACCGGTCACCTCGGTGTATCCGGCATCGCTGTATGACGGCAGGCCGGTGACGACGCGGGTCTGCTCGCCATCCAGCAGGCGGGTCACCGCGCCCGAGGGCCCGTAGCAGCGGGTCACGCCACGCAATACGGCGCACGGACCCGCGCCGCCGCGTCCGGCTTCGACGACGTACAGCCCGCCATCGGGACCGGATGCCAGTCCACGCGGGTTGTCCAGGTTCGACATCACCTGCGTGACCGTGGCGGCCCCGGCAGGTTGGAACAGCAGTCCAAGCAGGCATGACGCCAGCACAGCGAACGTCTTCATGGTCGATCTCCAGGTTGGGGGCGGGTGGCGCACCGTCCCCGTGCCTGCACGCGCGCGCCACCCGTGCCAACGGTGTTGGACGTTGGACAAGGACAGGGGCCGGCGAGGCGCCGACGGACGGCGCCGCAGTGCTTTCTGGCACCACGTGGAGAGGGTGGAGGGGTGGCCGACCGGACCGAGGCAGGCGCGGCGCGCTGCGGCTACCATGTCGTCCTCGCTGGGGGGCGCAGGTCGGCATGTCGATACTGGTAGTGGTGCTTTCGGTGCTGGCCGTGGGGACGGCTGGCGTGGTCCTGGTGCAGCGCCGCGCCGCGGCGCGTGCCGCCCTGGCACGACGGGTTGCCGGCGGTGCGGGTCCGCGTCCGCCTCTGGCCGCCGCCTCGACGTCGGTGGCACCCGTCGCAGAGGTCGAGCGCACCGGGGACGGTGATATCCACGCACGACTTGCGGCGCTGATGTTCCAGCGCGATGCGCTGCCGGCCGCGGCGCCCACGCCTGCCGGACTGGCCATCAACGACGCCGCGCGCAGGGTGCTGGAGCGGGTGGAATCGCAACCGCGCTACATGCCGCGCCGTCCGCAGGTGTTGCCGCAACTGATGCGAGCGGTCAACGACCCGGATGCATCGGGGCGGGCGATCGCCGGCATCATCCAGCGCGATCCGGCGCTGGCCGGCAACCTCCTGCGCATCGCCAACAGCGCGTTCTACCGCGTGCAGGCCAGGCCGGTGGAGAGCCTGGAGCGTGCCGTCGCGCTGGTCGGCACCGACGGCCTGCGGCAGATCGTCGCCAGTGCGCTGGTGCAACCGGTGGGCGGCGTCGGTGGCGGCACCTTCGGCACGGCCATGGGCGTGGCGTGGGACGAGACGCAACTGGCGGCCCTGGCCACGGCGGAGTTCGCCCGGCGGCGTGGCGAGGACCCGTTTGCCGCGCACCTGCTGGCGCTCCTGTTCGGGCTGGGCGGAACGGTGGTGCTGCAGGTGCTGCGCGACCAATACGCGCGGCATCCGGGCCAGGCCGTGGACATCGCCGCCAGCTTCGAGTTGCTGCAGGCGGAAACCGCCGCCACGGCCCGGCGGATTGCCAAGGCATGGCAGCTAACCGAGCGCATGGACCTGGCCCTGGCCGAACAGCGGACCGCTGATCGGACAGGGGACGGTGAGGCGACTCGGGACGCGCAGTCACCGCTGGGAAGCGCGCTCGAACTGGGGCGCCGGGCAGGCGCGCTGGCCATGCTGGTACGCGCGGGTCGCCTGACGCTGGAGGACGCACAGGCGACGCTCGGCGGCGCGGGCGAGCAGGATGCGGTGTTGCTGGCGCGACTGACCCGGGAAGCCGCCTGACGCAGCACGCCGGCGGTGCCCTGGACCACGGCGGTCATTCGCGGGGCGCGGTCGCATCCAGCAGGTTGGTTTCGTCCGCGTGGGCGGGCTCGAGGTCGATCTGCTGCTCGATGTCCCGCCGGGCTCGGGTCCGGCCGCCCTCACGGGCCGGTGCTGCGTCCGACCCGGGCGCTGTCGGCGCCGCATCCGGCGACGGCGCCACCCCCTGATCGGCGCGCGCCCTGGCCGGACGCGGCTCGCTCAACTGGACGCGATAGATCGGTTCGGGCATGTCCATGCCGGCGTGTTCCAGTGCGAGCTTCACCGAGCGGATCGCCTCGCTCTTGACCTGTGCGAAGTCGTGCGAGCGCTGGTCCACCCAGCCCTGGTAGCGCACCCGCACGTCCGAATCGCCCAGCGTTGTGATGAAGGCGCGCGGCGCCGGTTCGTCGATGACACCGTCCACTGCGGCCATCCGGGAGACACCGATGTCCTGCGCGCGCACCAGGTCCTCATGGACGCCGATGCCGACATCGAACTCGAACCGGCGCGACGGATTGCGCGTGTAGTTGAGGATCACCCCGCGGAACACCAGGGCGTTGGGCAGCCGCAGGTGGTTGCCTTCCAGCGTCATCAGGACGGTGGCACGCGAGGTCAGTTTGACGACCAGGCCCTCGTGGCCCTCGATCACCACGTGGTCGCGCGGCGCGAACGGCTGGCGCAGGCTCAGGAGGATGCCGGCCAGGTAGTTCTCCAGGATGTCCTTGAACGCGAAGCCGATCGCGACGCCCAGCACGCCGGCGGTCCCCAGGACCGCGCCGACCAGGGCGGTGGCGTCCAGCAGCTCCAGCGCCAGCACCACGCCCACCAGCAGTACCGCCCAGCGCACGGTGGTCCTGGCCAGTTCCCGCATGAAGGGGTTATGCCGCGATATGCGTCCCAGCAGGGCCCGGCGCGACAGCCAGCCGCCAAGCAGCCAGGCCAGGACCACGAGGGCGATGGCCAGGGCCAGCAGCGGCAACGCGGCTGCAAGGCCGTAGGCCTCGTCGTACAGTCGCTCGGTAACGGGCTGGAGGTCGAGTCGCGGTGGGGGTCTGGCCAATCGGTCCTCCAAAGGCTGTGCCGAGTGCAACGCGATGCACGTGCGTTGGGCGGCCACGGTGCCCCGAGCGGTGTGGACGCAGGGTGGCGGCGCCCGCAGGCTGAACGGCTCAGGATGCACGTCCGCCAGCAGCGGTAGTGCTCACCGGCCATTGATGCCCGCCACCTATGATGGCCGTCGTTTCGGATGGGCAGGCAGTCACATGGGTTCGGTACCGGCGCCGGGCGCGGCGCCCCGCATGCAACCCTGGACATCGGCCGCCCACGGCAGGAGCGAGTACCTCCGCCTGAGGAACGTCGTCGACGCGCTGGTGCGCATCGCCGAGCATTCGGGCGACACCGGGCCTTTCCTCGACGAGGCGACCGCCACGGTCATGGAGTTGACCCGCGCGACGGGCGCGGTGGTGCTGACCGCCGCGCGCGGCGGCCTGCAGGTTCGTTCCGCGCGTGGGCAGATGAAGCACATCGAACCGGCCGCGTTCGATGCCGGCCACACCCTTGCGCCGGCGTGCCTGCGCTCGCACGAGGCGATGCACAGCAACAACGTCGAAGGCGACGACCGCGTGCGGATCCGGATCCGCAAGGGGCGCGCGATCCGCTCGCTCATCTGCACGCCCTTGCGCTATGGCGACGACGTGCTGGGCGTACTCGAGGTCTGTTCAAGCGTCGTCCATGCCTTCGACGATATCGACGCGCAGGCGGTGGCGCTGATCGGCAACGCATTGGGCGGCGCGCTGGGGCGCCAGCTGGAGCTCGACGAAAAGGCGCGGCTGCTGGCACGGCTGGAGGCCGCACTGCAGACCACACGTGCCCAGGCGCGCCAGTACCAGGATGCGGCGCTGTGCGACGCGCTGACCGGCCTGCCCAACCGCGCGCACTTCCTGCAGCGGTTGCGCGAGATGTGCGAGCGCGACGACCTTGCCGACCCGTTCGCGGTGATGTTCCTGGATCTGGACGGCTTCAAGGAGATCAACGACCGCCACGGCCATGCGACCGGCGACGCGGTGCTGCGCGAGGTCGGCAACGACCTGGGGGCGCGGCTTCGCGAAGGCGATTTCATCGCACGGCTGGGCGGCGACGAGTTCGTGGTGCTGGCCCCGGGTATCCGCGAGGGCGCGCGGGACGTGGCGTCGATCGCGGATGACCTGCAGCACGCATTGGCGCGGACACGTCCCGTCGAAGGCGTCACCCTGGGCATCGATGCCAGCATCGGCTGGGTACTTCACACGCCGGGGTCGACCGCGTCGTCGCTGCTGGCCCGCGCGGACGCGGCGATGTACGCGCACAAGAAGCGTCGTCGCGCTGACTAGGCGTTGCGCGCGCCCGCGCCCTGTGTCGCAGACACGTGAAAAACCGCGTCGCGGATGCACGCCGAATCACGATTGATTGTTCCAGCCATGCAGCCATGAGCCCTCTTCAGTGAGCTGAACACGCAGCCGATAACGTCATGGACGGGCACCCAAGTGCCGACCCCCACGGCTATCGGATCCTTCCATGCGCATCGACACCCTCACCATCGGCCAGCGCCTCGCGCTCGGTTTCGGCCTAGTACTGGTCCTGATCCTTGCCCTGACCGGCATCGGCATCCATCGCGTCATGCGCATCGACGACGGCCTGTCGACGATCAACCAGGTCAACAGCGTCAAGCAGCGTTACGCGATCAACTTCCGCGGCAGCGTCCATGACCGCGCCATTGCGCTTCGCGACGTGGTCCTGTCGGAAGACCCGGCGGTGGTCGAGGAAGCGAATGCGACGATCGACCGCTTGACCGCGGACTATGCGCGGTCGGCCTCGCCGCTTGAGGCGATGGTGGCGGATCCGGCCACCGGCGACGCCGAGGAAGCCACGCTCCTGGCCGCCATCCAGGAGGTGGAGTCGCGCACGCTTCCACTGATCGAGCGCACGCGGGCGCTGCGCGATGCGGGTGCGCTGGCGGAAGCCCGTGCACTGGTGCTGGGCGAGGCGGCACCGGCCTTCACGACATGGCTGGCGCGCATCAACGCCCTGATCGACCTGGAAGAGGCCAAGAACGCCCGCGAGGCGGAGGCCGCTGCCGCCACTGCGCAGGGATTCGCCGCGCTGATGCTGGCCCTGTCGGTGCTTGCGCTGGTCATCGGTGCGGGTGTCGCCTGGCTGATCACCCGCAGCGTCACCGTCCCGCTGCGACAGGCACTGGACGTGGCCGAGCGCGTGGGTGCGGGCGACCTGGGAAGCGAGATCCACGTCACCGGCGGCGACGAAGCCGGCCAGCTGCTGGCCGCGATGGGCCGGATGCAGCAACAGCTGGTCGCGTTCTCGCAGGGCCAGCGCGAAATCGCCGAGCGCCATGAGGCGGGCGAGATCAGCTTCCGGATGGATGCAGCCGCGTACCCGGGTGTCTACGGCACGATGGCAACGGACATCAACGAACTGGTCGCCGCGCACATCGCGGTGAAGATGCGCATGGCCGAGCTGGTCGCGCGCTACGCGATCGGCGATTTCACCGAGGACATGCCGCGCCTGCCGGGCGAGAAGGCCCGCCTCACCGTCATCATGGACACCGCCAAAGGCAACCTCACGCTCATCAGCGGCGAGATCAAGCGCCTCTCGGCGGCGGCCGCGGCCGGCGACTTCAGCGCGCGGGGCGACGCCGGACGTTTCGAGTTCGGCTTCCGCGCCATGGTCGAGGACCTCAACCGCCTCATGGCCACGGCCGATGCCAACCTGGCGCAGATCTCGACGGTGTTCGACGCCTTCGCGCGTGGCGACCTGACGGCGCGCATGACCGGCGACCACCCGGGCGTGTTCGGCCGGATCCGTGACGACGCGACCGGCACCGGCCAGCGCCTGACGGAAATCGTGCGCGGCATCCAGTCGGCCGTGGCATCGATCCACCTGGCGGCATCGGAGATTGCCTCGGGCAACGCCGACCTGTCCCGCCGCACCGAGCAGCAGGCGGCGAGCCTGGAGGAAACCTCCGCGCTGATGGACGAGCTGACCTCCAAGGTGCGCCGCAACGCCGAACACGCCGGACAGGCCAACGCACTGGTGCGCGATGCCGGCGAAGCCGCGGAGGCCGGCGGTCGCGTGGTCGAGGAGGTAGTGGCGACCATGGGCGCGATCAGCGAGTCCTCGCGCCAGATTGCCGACATCATTGGCGTGATCGACGGGATCGCCTTCCAGACCAACATCCTCGCGCTCAATGCAGCGGTGGAAGCGGCCCGCGCGGGCGACCAGGGCCGCGGCTTCGCGGTCGTCGCGGCGGAGGTGCGCAGCCTGGCGCAGCGCTCGGCGGGCGCGGCCAAGGACATCAAGTCGCTCATCAGTGGCTCGGTCGAGAACGTCGAAGCGGGCGCCGACCGGGTGGCACGCGCGGGCGAAGCCATGGGCCAGATCGTCGGCGCGGTGCGGCAGGTGACCGACATCATGGCCGGCATCACCTCAGCCTCGTCCGAGCAGCGCAGCGATATCGAGCAGGTCGGGCAGACGGTGGAACAACTCGACCACGTCACCCAGCAGAACGCTGCCCTCGTCGAGGAGGCGAGTGCGGCGGCCCGCGGCCTGCAGGACCAGGCGTCGGGGCTGGCCGATGCGGTGGCGGTGTTCAAGGTCGCGGCAGAACCGCGGTCCCTGCGTTCGGCGGCCTGAGTCCCGAACTGCGCAGCGTCACTGCACGCGGCCGAGCTCAATGCCGCCGGCGTCGCGGTGCAATTGCCGCAGGCGTCGGCCGAGCACGTCCAGGTTGTCGCGGGTGGCATCGAGCGCGCGCCGCTGCGCTTCCGGCAGTGCATCGCGCGCCGCCTCATGCAGCCGCGCGTCCTGCTGGTGCCATTGCCGGGCCTGCTCGTCGGCGCGTCGCTGGATCGCCTCGCGCTCGGCCTGCTGCGGCAGGCCGTAGCCGCCGGGCGCCATGGCGGCCGGCCTGGCGAACGCGGCATCCACCTGCATCGCCGCCTGTAGTGCGTCGCGCATGCCGGCGACGTTCTCGTCGTCGCGGTCGCGCTTGAACATCCGCCGTTTCAGCACGTCGCGCGCGAGCAGCTCCTGCTGTCGTAGCGACGCCTGTTCCAGCACCAGCAGCGCGGCGGCGGCGCGCAGGTCTGCCTGTTCGATCCACGGCGCACGCTGCACGGGCGGCAGGGCGAACCAGTCCTCCACCCGCTCAAACGGCAGCGGCATCCGTGCGGCGGCCGCGTCCAGCATCGCCTGGTAATGGGTGTCCTGCGACGGGAAGTAGTAACCGAGGCGGGTCGCCGTTTCGGGGTCATCGAGCACCGAGGCGTCCGCGATGCCGGCGCCCTGCAGGCGTCGCAGCAGCCCGGTGGGCGTGATGCTGGACAGGCCGTTGCCGGCCAGCCGCGGCACACCGTCATGCAGCAGCTTGAACGTCTCCGCCGCGCAATTGTTGCTGACGAAGTAATAGTCGCCGTCGTAGCTCCAGTGCAGCTGCGCGGCATGCTCCAGCAGGCCCCGGATCTCAGCGGCGTCCATCGCCAAGGGGATCGACTGCAGTCCGCGCAATTCCACGGCCGTGTACTCCTCCACCACCTGCGACAGCGGCAGCACGAACAGGCGCGACGGATAGCCGCCGGTCAGCCCGCGCCAGCTGGAGATCTGCACGTCGTCGACGAACGCGCGAAACGAGAGCACGCGGTGGTGGTCCAGGTCGAAACGGCAGTCCGGGCCCGGCTCGCGGCCGGGGGCGCACACGACCAGCCGCAGCATGCTGTGGCCCCAGCGGCTCATCGGGCGGCTGTTGGCCTCGGCCAGCAGGTAGTCGACCGCATGCACGCGGGCCGGGTCGAGTTGCAGCAGCGGTCCGGAGGCGCCCGCTTCCGGGACCATGGCGGCGCCCGGGTCGAGGTACGGCAGGCCGGGCGCGCATGTCGCTCCCGTGGCCGGCATGCCGAAATGCGCGGCGAAGTAGCGGTGCAGCGCGGGCCGCCGGCAGGCGTACGACGGGTCCAGCAGCAGGTGTTCCAGGTTGACCGCGACGAACTCGGCAGGGTCGGTCAACTCGTACGGGTCCGGGCTGCGGTCGCGCATCGGGTTCTCGTCGATGCGCCCCGGCCCGAGCGCGCGCACCTGCCAGCCTGCGAGGTCCAGCAGGCGCGGGTCGCGCGAAAGGGCGCGGCCGCTGGCGCGTTCGTAGAGATGCGCGAGCTCGTGGAGCAGTGCGGCGCGTGCGGCGCGGCGGCGGTCGCTGTCATCGGGCGGCGCGCCCATCCAGTCGGCCAGCAGCGATGCCTGCAGGCGGATGCCGCCGGCGAATGCGCGCCCGTGCACGTGGGCGGGCAGGTCCTCCCATCGCACATGGACGGGGCCTTCGAGGCGCTCGCGCCAGCGCGTGGGCAGCCGCGCACCGACGTCCTCGAGCAACGCCTGGCTCGCCGCCGCCTGTCGCGGGGTCAGGCCGTCGTGTCCACCGACCAGCTCGAGCGCCGTGCCGGTGGCGGGCAGGGCCGCCAGCAGGGCGGCCGCGACCAACGCCCGCGCACGCAGGCGCCGGCGGGTCACAGCGCCAGGATGGCCTGCGCCAGCTGCAGGTCGTCGGCGTCCTGCGTGTCTTCGCGCGTTTCGCGCAGGTGGCGCAGCGCGGCCTCCAGGCGCGCGCCGCGGATGGCGCCGTCGGTGGCGACGAAGCGCGCGGCATCGTCGCGCGCCTGCAGCACGACCTTGTCGTCCCCCGAGGTGCTGCCCGACGACGCCGAGGACCCGGCCGCGGACGAACCGGCGGAACTGCCGGCAAAGCTCGAGGCCAGTGCCGGCGTGGCCGGCAAGGCAAGCAGGGCGAGGACGAGCAGGGCGGGCAGGCGGGAAGCGCGGATCATGGCGAAGTCTCGTTCGATGGGGCGGCGGGTGCCGTGCAGGCAGGAAAGGGTACCGGCCCGTCGTCGCGTCGTCCCTGAACATGCGCACGGAACGGGCGTTCGCGCCCCGACCACCCGCGCGGCGATAGCCTCGCCGGCTCTGAAAACCACGACCGGAGGCCGGTATGCACGGGTCCTATGGGCGGTTCGCCGCCATGATCGCGACATCCACGGCGGTGATGCTGGGGCTGATGTACCTCAACACCTACGCGCTCGACCACGTGTTCTGGAGCCAGACGCGGTTCTGGATGGCGCTGGTGATGGGCGCGACGATGGCGATCGTCATGCTCGCCTTCATGCTGCACATGTACCGCAACCGCACCGCGAACGCGGCGATCTTCGTAAGCGCGGCCGTGGTGCTGGCCGGCTCGCTGTACATGGTGCGCAGCCAGGCGACGGTGAGCGATGTGTCGTGGATGAAGGCGATGATCCCGCACCACTCCATCGCGATCCTGACCAGCGAGCGCGCCACGCTGCGCGACCCGCGCGTGCGCGAGCTGGCCGGCGAGATCATCGAGGCGCAGCGCCGCGAGATCGACGAGATGAAGGCGTTGATCGAGGACCTGGAGTCCGGAGGCAGTGGATCAGGCGACCAGCCGGGGTCTTGAGGGCCGCAGTGGCGCGCCCCATCTCGGGGTTTCAAGAGGCAAGTGTTGCGGAGAAGACCATGGCCACCGGTTGGGCCGGCGACGGCGCCGTTCAGGACCAGATCGACGCGACCGTAAAGGACGCGATCAAGCGTGCGCGCAGCCAGCTCCGGCAGGGGCCGGGGCTCGAGCACTGCGAAGAGTGCGAGGCCGCGATCCCCGAGGCCCGCCGCAAGGCGGTCCCGGGTGTGCGCCTGTGCGTGGCCTGCCAGGAAGCCCACGACCGGGACGAGGCCGGCGCCGGCGGTTACAACCGTCGCGGCAGCAAGGACAGTCAGTTGCGCTGAGCGAAGGCCGCGGCAGGCGCCGCTAGCGGAGGTGACGATCCAGGAAGGCCAGCAGCCGTGACAACGCCTGCTGGCCTTCGCGCGTGTCGAGGTTGAACTGGTACTCGTGTGGCAATGCCGGCGAGTGGTCGGCGGGGAAGAACAGCGTGTCGGTCGCCACGCCCGCGGTTTGCAGGCGCCCCGCCATCGCCACCGATTGGGGCAGCAGCGGGTCGCCATTGCCGGCGGTGACGAAGCTGGGCGGGAAGCGCCCGTCCACGTGCTGTGCAACGGATGCGAAGTCGGTGTGCGGATGCTCCAGGAAGTCCTGCCGCCCGAAGTACGCCCACAGCACGGTGCGCAGGAACCGCCCGTACTCCCCGTCGTAGTCCGGCAGCGTCAGGTCATACACGCCGCAGGCCAGCACGGCCGCGCGCAGGTGTCCCGGGTCCAGCGCCGGCGTAATGCCCAGGACCCGTGCGTACTCCGGCGAGACCGACAATTGCGCGAGTTGGGCCGCCGCGTGTCCACCCGCGGAGTCCCCGGCCAGGGCGACCCGTCGCATGTCCAGGCCGAGCGGCCCCGCATTGGCCCGCAGCCAGGCCAGCGCATCGTTGGCCTGGCGTATCGGCTCGGGGTAATGGGCACCGGGCGCGATCGAGTACTCGATTCCGACGGCGGCATAGCCGTGGGACGCCAGGATCTGCAGGTACGGTGCCACGTCCTCTTTCCGCCCCGAGATGAAGGCGCCGCCGTGTATCCAGACGACCACCGGAAGCGGGCCGTCGGCGGACGCGGGCCGGAACACGTCCAGGCGCGCATCCGGATCGCCCGGCCGGTAGGCGAGGTCGAGCCTGGAGGCGACGCCGGGCGGCACGTGGCGACGCATCGCATCGGCGGCCTGCGCGCCGCCGGCATTGAACGCGTGGCGGTACACCAGCGCCCTGGGCCACGGCGTCAGTGCGGTGGCTAGCGCGCCCAGCAGGGCCAGCGTGCCGACACCTATGAGTGCCCACTTAAACGCGCGGTTCATGCCTGCGGACCTCGACGGGCGACGGGTTCGCGGAAGGTGAGCGCATCGCGCCCTGGCGGCAAGGCCGCCGGTCGGACGCAGCGACGGCATGCCGCTGCGTCAGGCAGTCTCAGCCGGACTCGAACGCCTGCCGCTCGCGGGTGTCCAGCGCCAGAGTCGCGGTGCGGCCGTCACGTGCCGAAGCGATCGCCGCTTCCAGCACGGCCATCACCGCAACGGCCTGGCCGGGTGGCACCGGGTTGCGCGCACCGTCCAGCAGCGCCGATGCGATGCCACGGTAATACCGGGACTGGTCGCCACCGACTGCGGGTAATGCCCCCCGGACGCCATCGCCAGCGAAGTGGATCGGTGCATCGGGATCCGTGCCCCAGCCGGTGTCGTCCGGCCGCAGGCCCGAGGCCAGCTGCTGCTCCTGCAGGTCGCTGCCGTGCTTGACGACGCTGCCGCGGTCGCCGTGCAGCAGGAAGCGCGGGCCGCCGCCGGCCGCCATCAGCCCGGCCTGCAGAATTGCGCGGGCATGGCCGAAGTCGAGTACCACGTGCGCCCAGTCGATCGCGCCCGCGCCCTCGCGTTGCCGTGCGAACGAGGCCTGTACCTGCTCCGGCACGCCCATCAGGCACAGCGCCTGGTCCACCAGATGCGGCCCCAGGTCCCACCAGACGCCGCCCGCGCCGTCATCGCGCTCGCGCCAGCGGTCGCGCACCTCGGGGCGGAAGCGCTCGAAGCGCGACTCCAGGTGCAGCGGGCGGCCGATGAGGCCGGCTTCCACCGCATGCCGCAGCGCGAGGAAGTCGCTGTCCCAGCGGCGGTTCTGGAACACCGACAGCAGGCGTCCCTGGCGCGTGGCCAGGTCGCGCAGTTCGCGCGCTTCGGCCAGCGACAGGGTGAACGGCTTGTCCACGACGACATGCTTGCCGGCGTCCAGCGCGGCCCGTGCGAGGGGCGCGTGGCTGTCATGGGGGCTCGCGACAACGACCAGGTCGATGTCCGGGTGCGCCAGCGCGACGTCGGGCGGAACCACGTCAACCTGCGGCAAGCCGGTGCGGACCGCCTCCGCACGCGCCGGGTCGCGGGTCGCCACCATGCACAGCGACAGCCGTGGCTCGGCATCGATCAGCGGAGCGTGGAACACGCGTCCGGCCAGGCCATAACCGATCAGGGCGACGCGAACGGGCGTGCGTGTGGCGCGGGTCATCGGCGGTCCGTTGGGGTCGGCGAGTGGATGCATGGCGCCGAGGGTGGGCGGCGCGCCGCCACCATACCGTCACCGCAGCGAATGCCGACGACGGCGGTGGTCAAACCAGCGCGGTGACCGGCCGCCGTGCAGAATCCACAACAGCACGTTTCGCTGGAACCGCCA
>Ga0208375_1002061_pt1 | contig 19864 bp, 23 predicted proteins | sample RifOxyD1_FD_184038 | JGI IMG/M metagenome (GOLD analysis project Ga0208375, IMG submission 184038) | Soil microbial communities from Rifle, Colorado - Rifle Oxygen_injection D1 (SPAdes) | ecosystem: Environmental > Terrestrial > Deep subsurface > Rock core/Sediment | place: Rifle, Colorado... | reverse complement strand
GTTTTCAGCTTGGTGATGAATGTCGCGAGCTTTTGGTATTCCGACAAGGTTATCCTGATGATAACTCGAGCCAAGCCTCTTGAAAAAAAGGACAACCCCGAACTTTACAGGATTATCGAGAATCTTTGTATTGCCGCGGGATTGCCCCTGCCTCGGATTTATATCACGCCGGAAGCTCAGCCCAACGCTTTTGCTACGGGTCGTAATGCCGACCACGCCGTCATCGCCGTCACCCAAGGTCTTTTAGCAAAACTTAATAAGCAAGAATTAGAGGGAGTGATTGCCCATGAACTTTCCCATATCGGCAACAAAGACATGATGCTAATGACGATGGTTGTGGTTTTGGTGGGCTTTGTCAGCATTCTCTCGGACATGTTTTTGAGATCAATGTTGTTCGGTGGCATCAGAAAGAGAGATAGCCGAGGCGGAGGCCAGGCAGGCGCGATTTTAGCCCTGGCGGGCGTAGTTTTAATGGTTTTATCGCCCTTGATAGCCATACTGATTCAAATGGCTATTTCCCGCAAGAGAGAGTTTTTGGCCGATGCCTCGGGCGCTCTTTTAACAAGATATCCCGAAGGTTTGGCGCGCGCTTTGGCGAAAATAGCGGCTGATCCAACGCCTATAAAAAACGTTGCAACCGCTACCGCCCATCTATATATCTCCAGCCCCTTTAGGGGGAAAAGCCTTTCTGCTTTTTTCTTGACACACCCGCCGATTGAGCAGAGAATTAAGGCGTTGAAAGAGATGCAGTTTTGATAAGGAGAGGTTGCATAGTTGTTTAGTAGATAAATTACCGATGGCATGATATAATAAAGGCATGCCACGCATAAAGTTTCAGAAGGGAGCGCAATCTTTATTTCTTTCCAGCCTTCAAAAACATCTCGATATTACTTGGCTCGAACTCTCTAAGAAAATTAAGGTTCACCCTCGTAGTCTATTGGATTGGCGAAGAGAAAAATTTACAATCTCTGAAAAGTCGTTCAAGAAATTTTTAGTGTTGGGAAAAGGAAAGATTGTGGTTCCTCGGTATAAAATTTTGCCTGATTTTTGGAGCATTGAGAAAGCGGCTCGTAAGGGCGGACGGGCCAGGGTGGAGAAATATGGAGGGCCCGGTACGCCAGAGGGGAGAATCAAGGGTGGTAGAATTTCACAGGAGCGGAGAAGGAAAGACCCCGAGAAGTACCGACAAATCGGATGTAATGTTAAGAAGGTCTTTTTAAGGCCATCGTATTCAGAAAAATTTGCAGAGCTCGTAGGTATCATATTGGGAGATGGCGCAATTAGCAACTATCAGGTACGGGTAAGTTTGGATCGGGATGTCGATAGGCAATATGCGACATTTGTGAGAAAATTAATGCATGATGTGCTTGGCGAGCGTCCCTCTTTTATAGAATGGAACGAAGATAATGTTATCACGTTGACTATTTCTGGTGCTGGGCTGGTTGAGGTTTTAGAACGGATAGGTTTAAGGAGGGGGAATAAGGTTGCACATCAGGTAGCTTTTCCGAAATGGATTAATAGTAGGCGTAGTTATCAAATCGCATGCGTAAGGGGTTTATTTGATACCGATGGGGGGCTGTATTTTCACCATAAGGCAAAGAAGATTTATCTGGGATGGTGTTTTGCAAATTATTCAAAGCCACTCCTCCAAGGCGTGATGGCCGTATTGCTAAGCTTGGGATTCAATGTTAAAAAAGCAGGAGAGAGTAAAATCTACATGTATAGCTTGGAGCACATATCGCGCTATATGAAGGTGGTAGGTTCCCATAATCCTAAGAATGTTGATAAATTATCAGTAATGATGGGACAAAATAGTCAAAGGAGAGATGCCTGAGTGGCCGAAAGGGCATGCCTGGAAAGCATGTATATCCGAAAGGGTATCGTGGGTTCGAATCCCACTCTCTCCGCCAAGACAATTTCTTATCGGCGCAACCCGAATGACCGAGAGCGAGTTGCGACCCGAGTGCATCGATAATGAAGTTGAAAAATAACAGAGCAGCGATAGCCGCCCTGTTATTTTTTTACGCCTCCTCGATAAGAGTTATTTTCTTGTCTTTGTAATTCAGCCTGCTCCGTAGATTTGCCAGCAGTTCACGCTTGTCAGACACGCTACCTTCTTTCAGAAGATACTTCGCGTATTGGCGAATGTTCACATCATTTTCCTCGACCAGCGCCTGTCCGGTTCTGCCGTTCACGATTTTCTGGAGCTTGTTGAACCGCCTGATTTCATCCTCGAGCTTCTGCCTCATACCGAGTTCGTTGATGTTCACCTTGTCCATTATCTTGAGTAGTTCCTCGATCAATTCTTCTTCCCTGATATATTTATTTTTGCAATTCCTGTCCTTTGCCCGGCTGCAGCCGTAATAGATGTAGTGTGCTGAAGTTCCGTCTTTCAGCGCTTTCCATTTTTCTTCGGCGGATATGCCCGAGCCGCAGTAACCGCAGGTGAAGAGTTTAGTAAAGGAGAATTCGTGATTTTCCCTGACTATCTGGTCGCGTTTCAGCTGCGCTTTGGCTTTTTCAAACAGTTCCTGATTAATCAGTGGTTGATGCTTACCTTGATATAGATTCCCGCTGTTTTTTGGGAATTCGAATATGCCATAGTAAAAGGGATTGTCGAGTATTCGGTAGATGCCTGAAAGCGTCAGCGATTTATTGCCCCTCGTATAGAAGTTTAGTTCAAACCTTAGCCAGTTGTAGAGTTTTCTGCCTGAATAATGCTCGTACGCCACTTTTTCGAACATTTTCTTGATTACCGGTGCCCGGGCCGGATCTACGATGACTTGGCATTTTTTATCCATCAGCTTCTGGTTGAGGTATCCCAAAGGAGCTACTCCGGGCCATAAACCCATTTCCACTCTCGTTCTTAATCCGCGTTTTACGTTGATGCCTCGATTATCATTTTCAAGCTTCGCCTGGCTTCCGAGAATCATTAGTAAAAACTTCTCATTAGGATTATTGGTGAATCTCTGGCCAAAAGTGCGGATTTCGAGCAGCAGCTTCTGATCCATCAAATCCACGATTCTTCCCAGGTCCCCGGCGTTTCTCGAGATTCTATCCGGCGCCCAGGTAAGGATTCCGTTGAATTTCCCTTGTTTGATTTCTTCCACGATTTCATTGAAGATAGGCCTCTGGCCCGTATCTTTCGCCGAGTGGGATTCCCGCTTGATTTCCGTTATCTCTAAGCCCTCTCGTTCGGCTAGCTGGAGCATCTCTTTGACCTGGGAATCGATGGAAAGCACCTGGCGTTCTTCCGACTCCGTTGATTTGCGGGCATAGAGACAGTATCGAAGGGGAGGGGCAGTTATCGGTTGCTGGGGGCTGCGAATTTGTGTTATTCCTTGTTCCATATTTTTAGCCATTATTTGGTTGATAATTCGACCTTTCAAGACAAAGGAATGACGCAGGGGCGACCCTTTGTCCAGACCCCAGTAGTTGATAACTTCTACCCCTCATGTTTTATCCCATGATAGACAAAAAACTGCCAAGATGTCAGAATTAAGGTAGTTTCTATAGACCCAAGATTTGTAAAAAAGATCGGTTGATTATTTTTTTGAAATGGCTAATTTATCTAACAAATTTATCGTGGCAAAGAGAAGCATTGCAGTCCCCGGAGGAATTGCAGTTGAAAAGAACGATGTCGGCGTCATAAAATCAGAGGCAAAAAATCATGCCTCGGCATTTTTTATAAGAATTTGGAAACAAGTTAATCTTGGTAAAAATGATTTTGAGATTATAGACGTAAGAAAAACAGGAGACGGATTTTCTAAGAAGATTTGTAACGTTTGTCATAAACTCAAAAAGACTACAGAGTTTGCCAAAAATCAGAATGCAAAAAACAATAGGTCGGTGAGACGACCATCCTGTAAAGATTGTCGAGTAGAGATGGAGGGGGTCGGAGTATCTAGGGCGGATAAACTCAAGTGGCTTAAGAAAAAACCAGTAAACGAACCTTTTGAATGCCCTATCTGTTCGAAAAGGACCATTGCCGGGATTACTAGCAAGGTAGTTCTCGAACACGATCATCGTTCGGGTAGGGTAAGGGGTTGGGTATGCGATAGTTGTAATACCGGAATAGGTAGATTCAAAGATGATAAAAAATTTCTAAAAAGGGCTATCAACTTCATCGAATCGAACGATTAGATATTTTTTAATCTCTTTTTGGTCAGCTCAACATACTCTTTGGATATATCGCAGCCGATATAAGAGCGGCTGTTTTTTTTCGCCATTTTACAAGTAGTCCCCGAGCCGCACATCGGATCAAAAACAACATCGCCCTGACTGGTCCACGAAAGGATATGGTCTTCAGCTAATTTTTCTGGGAACACCGCGGGATGCTCAAAAGCGATTTTATCGCTCGTTGTTCCATAAAGTCCTACGGCGTACTCCCAAACATTTGTCATCGTTTTTTCGGGTTTGAGTTCGCCCATGATTTTTTTATTTATTCCATCCGGCCCCTTATTAAAGGGTAACATTTCTTGCCCCTGTCTTGCGGTTTTAACTTTTAATGGATTAAATTTTTTTGGCGAACCTTTACTAAAAACAAGCATAAATTCAAAACAGTTTGTATACCCATTTGTTCTCATAAAGGGAGTGTTTTTTTTCTTATAAATCATAACGTCATGAGCATTGAATCCGAGCTCTTGAAAAGATAGTGCTTGCCTAAAGCTTGTGAGACTTTTATTTCCTTTCTTAATTTTGTCTCCGACAACCCAGACCAAGACACCACCTTTTTTTATCACCCTGAATAAACCCCTAGCGATACCATCGAAGTCGAAGTTATAACCATTATAATTTCTTAATTCATCATAAGGCGGCGATGTTACTACAAGATCTATTGAATTAGGCGGGAACGTTTTCATTACATCCACTGCATTGCCGCAGATAATCTCGTTTAGGGGTAATTCTTTGTATAGCGGTAATTCTTTGTATTTCGGGAGTTCAATTGCTGAGGAACCCTCTTCGCGGATTACATCGAGCACTATTCCTTGGATCGAAATATCTCGACCATTCCGTAAAATGATCGGCTCCATACTTTTATTTGCTGGCTGTAAGCGAATATGTCCTCGCTCGCGATAGTATTTTTTGAGTGTCGCCTCGTGGTTATCAATAAGAGCTACCACCTTCTGACCATTTTCGGCGGTTTCCTGTTGCCTCACTAAAACGATATCACCGTCATTGATATTCTCATCAATCATACTATTTCCAACTACGCGGAGAGCATAAACCTCTGATGATTGAGGAACGCTGCTTTTGGGAACGGCGATCATTTCCTTGTCTTGAATCGCCTCTATCGGTTCACCCGCGGCAATGGTTCCCAAAAGCGGAATTTTTATCATCGTCTCGTGTTCCAATGTTTCGATAGAGCGCGGTTTATTTCTTTCTTTTGATAAATATCCTAAATCACGGAGTCTGGAAACGTGAAAATGAGCCGTTGAGACAGACGCGAGTTTAAATTTTTTACATATATCCTCAAGCGAAGGGGAGTATCCTTTGCTTTTTTGGTAGCTAGTGATGAAACTAAGAACCCCTTTTTGTTTTTTTGTGATCATAAAAATTGACTTCAGCTGCCTTACTATAGTATAATAGAAAATGAATAGAAAGTCCAAATAAGTTATCCACAAGTATGAGAATAGGTAGAAACGACCCCTGTCCTTGTGGCAGTGGTAAAAAATATAAAAAGTGTTGTTTACTTAAGCAAGTTCCACCGTCATCACCAGAGATGATAAAGGAAGTGATGGAGTTTTTCCAAAAACAAGAAGTCGAGAAACGCGCCTTGCAGGAAAAAGGTATTTTTATTAACTATGTTAATCCATGCACCTATACTAATCCAAAGACGGGTCAAAAGGTTAAGGCTTGGGCGTTAGGTAATAGATTATTCCACACGAGACCAGAGCATGAAACATTCCACGATTTCATCGTAGACCATCTTAGAAAACACGTTATGGGCCGTGATTGGTGGGTTGAGCAATTACAGGCGCAACAAAAGCATTTTCTTTTTCGTTGCTTTATTAAATACGACGAATGGGCAAGAAAAAACGCCATTGAAGCTAATAAGGTAGATGAGCACACTTGGCACGCTACCACCGATGGATGGGCAAAAACTTTATCTTCTCTCGCGTTCGATATTTGTAGTTTAGAGCACACTCAACAATTACCAGAGTATCTTTTGCGTAGGTTAAAAAACCGCGATGAATATCAAGGAGCACATTATGAGATTGCGGTTGCTGCTATTTTTTCCCGATTGGGTTGTAAAATTGATTTCCTTGATAAAGAAAAAATCACAACGCCGCATTGTGAATTTATCGCTACCCATAACGAGACTGGCGTAAGTATCGCCGTCGAAGCCAAGAGCAGACAAAGGCCGGGAGTTAAACACATGGCGGGGAAGACTGACGAACAAAGGTTATTGCGTGGCGATGTCCAAAAATTATTTAATAAAGCATTAAAACAAAACCCGGAAGATAAACCATTCATAATTTTTATTGATATTAATTCTCCATTGACGCCTGCCATCCAAATGGAGCAAAAGCCGTGGTTTAAAGATATTGAGAAAATGATGGGTACATATTCAAGGCCAAGTAAAGAAAAACCCGAGGAATACGCCGGTTTATTTTTCACAAACTTTTCCCCTCATTACAATACCGAGAGTGAATCTGCGCCAAATGAATATCTTACGATTATCCCATTATATGCGATTCATCCTATGCCGAATCCTATTTTCGGTAACATGCTTTTGAATGCAGTTCAAAACTATGGCTTCGTCCCGAACATTATAGAAAGAGAGTAATTTTTTACGAGTTTGTCGCTAAAAATTCGCCGGTCCTGAAAACTAGGGCGCGGCGGAAAATGAGACACTGTATTGTTCCATTTTGATCTGTACCCCAAAAAGTGCAATAATCACTCTAGGAATGGACATTCTCCAGGGTATCTAACCCGAGTGTCCCGCCTTCGCCACGCTGAAGCGTGGCTACGGCGTGACGAAGTCCGCCGTGGACACGCAAAAGCGGGCCGTAGTTTATGCAAGCAAACTTTAGTATGTACCACGTCTACAGTTTAAAATGTAAAGATGGCTACTACGTTGGTTACACCGATAATTTTAAAGGTCGATTAATAAATTAGCAAATATAAAAATTATGGAAATAGGAACAAACCTAGAAAAATCATCTTTTCTATCGCCAGTTAAAAATATATCAATTCTTCTGTTGCTTGGTGGAATTGGATCATTATTTATGGTCTTGCCGCTTTTGATCATTAAACCTATTTTGGGATTACTTCAATTGGTTATTGCTGTGGGTCTTATCGCTACTTCATTTGGTCTTCGCGGAACGAAAAAATGGGGTCTTTATGGATACACTGTGATAACTGTTTTGGCTGTTATTAGCACAATTTATTCTTTTTTGACATCTCATAGCATAGATAAAGTACAACTTGGAGCGGTGGTTATCCAAATTCTGATCTTAATTTATTTTTGGAAAATCTCCAAAAGATTCGTTTAATTTTATATTGTCGGATTGATTATGAAAAAAATAATCATTGCGATAAACATTATTATTGCTATCTATTTTTTTGTTTTAGCCAATTTATTCTTTTGGGGTTATTTTCTGGTATTATTAGGAGTAGCGTTCGGAGGAAAAGGATCGCTAGAAATTCTTTGGTCGTCGGTTATAGAGATGATTCTTGCACCATTTTTAATTTACGGTTCAATTATTTTTTTCAGAAAAACAAAAAGGAAATATCTCTATGGGTTGGTTATTCTTGGTATAATTTGGATTGAATCCTTTGTCTACAGGTTGCTTTTTGTAACCCACGGCAAATTGGAAAAAACAGATCTGTCAAATATTTTATTTTTCGGAATACCCTTTATTGTTATAGTATTCGCTCAATATCTAGATAAAAAAATTTCAGAAGGAACTATCAACAACCAAATTTTCTGTAGAATTTTGATCGTAATCATTAGTATCGTTTTAATCGCCGGAGGAATTTTCACTTGGAAATATTTTAGTGCTCCAAAAGAGGAAACCAGGATGTCGAAAGAAGAAGAAATGCCCCCACTTAGTAATACTGCAGAATGTAAGTCCAGTATCCCAATTGAGGAGATTGTTACTGGTTCATTCCATTCTATTAACGAATTTACTTCTGCTGGAGAGGTGACGCTTAGTGGCTATGTAGTTACAGAAAAGGAAGAATACTTTGAAGAAGAAATAAAAAAAGTTTATTTGAAGATAACCTCTCAGGAGGAAGATACGCCACAAGCCAAATTTTATTCGTATTTCGTTCGCATAGTAGTAGAAGAAGGCAACACGGTAAATTTAACAGAAAATGAAGATCTCTTATTTAGCCTCGGAGAATTAAGAGATAATGGAAACACATTTTCAAGTACTGCCAATATTTCCTCACTAGCTAAAACAAAGATATTATCTGCCCTAAAAACTGCCGAGACTATTTCTTTACGAATTCAAGTTCCGGTCTGGGTAGGAATGGGTGCTCCATCAAATTTTTCCTTTGCTTGTGCAGTAGAATTTTCGGAGGATTAAATTTGCCGCCAAAGAAAAATTTGAAATAGCCCCGACCCACGTGCCTCAATTTGGCTCTGGCAAAATTCCCCAAAAAGTGCAATAATGCCCCTATAAGGAACGTTCAATGGGGTACTTAACCCGAGTGTCCCGCCAGGATAATACAAACAAAAATATGGCACAAAAATTATACATTTTACCGTTCGACCACCGCGCATCATTTGCTCAAATGTTTGGGTTTTTTGAAAAAGAATCGCTGGAGGAAGCTTCGATAATCGCCGATTATAAACACATTATTTTCGAAGGATTTTTATTGGCCTTAGAAATGGGGGTGCCCAAGGAGTCCGCGGCAATTTTGGTTGACGAGCAATACGGCGCCAAAATTCAAGAAGAAGCCCGAAGTTTAGGTATTACGAGGATTCTCACTACGGAAAAGTCGGGTCAAGATGAATTTGATTTTGAGTACGGCCATGATTTTAGATATCATATTGAAAAATTCAAGCCCGATTACGTTAAGGTGCTGGTGCGGTATAACCCGACTGGAGATAAGGAACTTAATTTGCGCCAGATCGTCCGATTGAAAACCATCAACGAGTTTTGCCGCGAAAATCACTACAAATTTTTATTTGAACTATTGGTTCATCCGCCCTCGGACGCTCGGATTATGCAGGCCAGTATTAAAGAATTACAGGATAACGGCATTGAGCCGGACATTTGGAAATTAGAGGGCTTGGAGGTTTTTGACGAGATGCGCCAAGTGGTCGAGCAGGCGCGGTCCGGGGGAAGGCGAGAAGTGGGAGTGGTGGTTTTGGGCCGGGGAGAAAGCGAAGCTAAGGTCAGAGCTTGGCTGACGGTGGCCGCCAAGATCCCGGGAGTGGTGGGGTTTGCGGTAGGCCGGACGGTTTTTAAGCAGGTTCTTTTAAATTATCAGCAAGGTATAATTAAAAGAGGGGAAGCGGCGCAGGCCATCGCGAAAAATTACAAGAGCTTCGTCGATTTATTTGAAAACGCTCAAAAATAAAATTAATTTAAAAATATGGCTCAATTAAAATTTAGTTTATCGATCTTGACCGAAAAATTAGGCATTTGTCATTTCGCCGAGAGAGGCCCTATTCCCGCCTGGGCGCAGGATATTAATTTTTGTTCGATCACCCGGACGAAAACCGAGCTGTCGATTGTCTGCCCCCAGGAGGAAATCCCGGGCGGCGTTCTGGTAGAAAAGGATTGGCGCGCTTTTAGGCTTGATGGCGACTTCGGCCTGGAGTCAGTGGGTGTTATCGCCGCTTTAGCCAAACCTCTGGCTGATGCCGGCATCAGCATTTTTAACGTTTCGACCTACGAAACGAATTATGTGATGGTGGAAGAGAAAAATTTAGCGAAGGCCATTGAGGTTTTAAGTCAATTCTGCGAGATTAAGCAATAAATCCATGGAGAAAATAAATAATCTGAAAGAATATCAAAAGCTTTGCAAAAGTACGTCTCAGAAATTCGAGGATAAAGAAAAAGAAATTTTGACCTGGGGACTGGGGATAGCGGGGGAGGCGGGAGACGTAGCCGGTTGTATTAAGAAGACTTTTTCTCACAAAAACGACCAGACGGCCGGTATCCGGGAAAATATTGGCGATACTATGTGGTATATGGCGATGATTTGTAATTTTTTCGGCTGGGATTTCGATGAAGTTTTAGGGGAAAACATCGAGAAGCTCAAAAAAAGATACCCGCAGGGATTTACCGAGCAGCACGCCAAAAGAAACGGCATCGATTGGAACGAGAAGTAATTAATTTCAACCAATGCTTTATCAAGATAGGGTGTATGGTAATTTTACAATCAAAGAACCGGCTATTTTAGAATTGATAAAATCATCAGCACTTCAACGATTAAAAGGAATAGACCAGATTGGACATTTTGAGCCCTATTTCCCAGGCACCGCACATTCGCGCTTTGAGCATTCCCTGGGCGTTTACCTGCTCCTGAAGCAGTACGGCGCGTCAATCGAGGAGCAAATTGCCGGACTAATTCACGACGTTTCTCATTCAGCCTTTTCTCATTGCGTTGATTATGTTTTAGATGCCGGTTCTGAAAAAGAACATAGTCATCAGGATAATATTTTTGGTGGATTCGTAAGAAAATCAGAAATACCCGAAGTTCTTAAAAAATATAATCTTGATCTGGAATACATTCTTGACGACAAAAATTTTCCTCTCAAAGAAAAGAAATTACCAGATTTGTGTGCAGATAGAATTGATTATTCCCTAAGAACCGCCATTGTTTTTAGAGAAATCGACAGCAGTAAGTATTTTTTAGATAATCTTACGGCGGAAGGCGGGGAGTGGGTTTTTAAAAATTTTGATAGCGCTAAGAAATATGCCGAGTTGTTTTTGAAACTTAATATAAATTATTATGCGGGCTTGCCTTCCGCCGTCATGTTTCGTACGGTTGGTGACTGCCTACGATACGCGCTTTTGAAAGAATATATTTCGGAAAGTGATTTATACATAACCGACAAGGTTGTTCTTTCTAAGATAGAACCTCACGCTAAATCAGATCAAAAATTAGGTTTATTGTTTGATAGGATGAACAATAAAATTGGTTTTAAAAACAACCCAGATGATTACGACGGAAAGGTGTTTTGTAAATCAAGAGTTATTGATCCGCTGTTTAAAGAAGGCAGTGAGGTTAAAAGGATCTCCGAGGTAGACGCTGGGTGGAAAGAAGTCTTAACGAGGGAGATGAAGCCCAAAGAATATTTTATTAAGTTTGAAAAATAAGTTAAATTCGCAAGAATAATTATGAAGATTACACTTTGTGGAAGCGTAAAATTTGCTAAGGAATTGGTTAAAAATTATCGTCAACTTGAGGCATTGGGGCACGAGCCGATGATGCACGAAAAAATGTTTGGGATAGCCGATGGAACGGCCACGGCTATTATTGATGGCATTGAAAAAGACCACGGAAAGCTAAAAAGACAAGAAGGGTTTATCAAATGGTGGTATGATTGCATTAAAAACAGCGATGCAATTCTTGTTTGTAATTACGATAAAAACGGGATAAAAAATTATATTGGCGGCAATACGCTTATGGAAATCGGTTTTGCCCATGTTAATGATAAAAAAGTGTTTTTATTAAATCCGATACCAAAAGGCGTTTCGTACACCGCTGAAATAGAAGCAATGGCTGACATTATTTTAAATGGTGATTTAGGTAAAATCGTTTAAATAAAAATGGAGATTAAAGATCAAAAACTTCATCGGATTGCTTCCACGGCTATTATCCATAAAGACGGGAAATATTTGTTGGTGCGCCGGAACCCCAATAAAAAAGCCTTTCCGGGCAAATGGACGGTGCCGGGCGGGGGATTGGAGGTAGATGACTATATTAATTTGCCTAAAACCACGCACGACCATTGGTATTTCGCCGTGGAGAACTCTCTGCGGAGGGAGGTGCGGGAAGAGGCGGGAATTGAAGCGGGCAAATTGAACTATCTTTTGGATATCACCTTTATCCGTCCCGATGGCGTACCGGTAGTCATTTTAAGCTATTACGGTGATTATAAATCGGGAGAAGTTACACTTAACGAAGAAAATATCGAATACGCCTGGGCTTCTTTCGAAGAGGCCAAAACCTACGATTTGGTTGAGGGCTTATTGGCAGAAATCGAAATGGTTGATAGAATCTTAAAAGAGGATAATTATTAATAAAAATAATAAAAGATGTTAGATTCACTTCTAAACAGCAGTTGGTTATATCTAATTTTAATATGGGTTTTGGCATGGAAAGGGGTGGCCTTGTGGAAAGCGGCAAGGAACGGCCATAAAAAGTGGTTCGTCGTTTTATTGGTGGTGAACACTTTGGCGCTTTTGGAAATTGTTTATATCTTCTATTTTTCGAAACCGAAGAAACAATAAAATATTGGGAGGTCCGACCTCCCGAAATTATCGTAATGTTAGGAGGTCGGACCTCTTAAATATCGATTTATGATTAGTTCGCCTATAGAAGAAATTAAAAATCGATTGGATATCGTCGAGGTGGTCGGTTCTTACATTAAACTCCAGAAAGCCGGAGCCAATCTTCGGGCCGTCTGCCCCTTCCACTCCGAAAAGAAACCGTCGTTATTCATCTCGCCGGCCCGCCAAATTTGGCATTGTTTCGGATGCAATTCCGGAGGGGACATTTTCAAGTTTGTCATGCAGATCGAGGGCGTGGAATTCGGCGATGCTTTGCGGATTTTAGCCCAAAGGGCGGGCGTGGAATTAAAAAAGTATTCTTCAGAAGACGCGGGCCTGCGGACCGAAAGAAACAAACTTTACGAAATTTGCGAGTTGACGTGCCGTTTTTTTGAGAAGCAATTAGAAGCAAGCACTACCGGTAAAGAAGCCAAGCACTATCTTTTAAAAAGGGGAATTAAAGCCGAGTCAATTGAAAAGTGGAGATTGGGCTATGCGCCCGACGTCTGGCAGGGCTTGTCCGATTTTCTGGAGGCACGAGGCTATCAAAAAAGCGAAATCGAAAGAGCGGGCCTGGGCTTAACTTCAGAAAAAGGCTCTTTTTACGACAGGTTCCGCGGCCGGATTATTTTCCCGGTTTTTGATTTAAATTCCCAGGTGATCGGCTTTGGGGGAAGAGTTTTTAAAGAAAAAGACGAGGGGGAAGTGGCAAAATACGTTAACACTCCCCAGACTCTGCTTTACGATAAAAGCCGCACCCTTTACGGCTTAGACAAGGCCAAAGTGGAAATCAGGAAAAAAGACGTTTGCATTATGGTTGAAGGGTATGTTGATGCGATCATGGCTTTTCAGTCGGGTACCGAGAACGTGGTAGCCACCTCAGGCACCGCCCTGACGACGCCCCAGCTGAAAATCCTGAAACGTTATTCCAATAATTTATTAACCGCTTTTGATATGGACGTGGCCGGTGACTCGGCGACGAAGCGTGGCATTGAGCTCGCTCAAGCGCAGGGCTTTAACATTAAGGTAGTGACCATGACTAGAGGCAAGGATCCGGCCGACATTGTCCAAGAGAGCCCGGAAAACTGGCACAGCATGATCCAGGCCTCAAAGTCCATTTTGCAATTCTATTTCGAATCGGCCTTCAGCCGTTTCGATTCCAAAACCCCGGAGGGCAAAAGAGACATTTCCAAAGCGCTTTTGCCGGTTTTAAAAATCATTCCCAATGCCATAGAACGTGCCCATTGGGTTCAGGAACTGGCCAGACGCCTTCAGGTGAAAGAGGAGATAGTGGAAGAGGAATTAAAAAACATCAGCGGCGTTCCTCTGGCCACTCCTTTTTTGGAGACTGATACGCCGATTTTGCCGAAAATCATGACGAGAAAACAGCTTTTGGAGGAACGTACCGCCTCTTTGGTCTTAAGGAATCCGGGTAGCACCCTCGAATTGATCACCGATGATTATTTGCCGTATTTTGATCCGAAAATCCAAACTATTTTCGTTGACTTAAAACAGCAAAAAAGTCCAGAAGCCGACGATTTCGTCAATTACCTCTTTTTGAGAGGCGAAGTCGAAGGCGAGAGCGTTGACTGCTTGGCTGAAGTGAAATTAAGCCTGAGGGAGATAGAGAAAATGGAAACGAAAAACAAGCTTGACGAGATCTCCCACGAGATTAAAAAGGCCGAATTTGAAAAAGAACTGGAACGGGTCAATAATCTTACGCGCGAATTTAACAAACTAGCTAACAAGCTCCTGGACTGATAGCGGGCGGTATACTCCGCCCGATATATTGAGTATTTACTCACTATGAGCAAAAAACATAAAAAGAAAAAACTCAAAAAAAGAAAGGCGAAGGTTCAAAAAAAGAAAAAACAGAAGAGGGTGGTTAAGAAAAAGGCCCGCCGGAAGCCAAAGAAGGTTTCAAGGAAGAAAAGAAAGCCGGCTCGCCGCTCCAAAACCAGAAAAAGCAAGATTGTTACCCCAGAAAAGATGGGAGAGCTCATTAAGAAAGGCGAGAACCGCGGCTTTATCACCTACTCGGAGATTTTAAATACCTTCCCGGACATCGAAAAAGACATGCAGGGATTAGACGCGCTTTACGAGGAACTGGAGAAAAGGGGGATCGAGGCTAAAGAATCCAGGGAGTTTTTGGAACTTAAAGAAGATGCGGATAAGGAAAAAGAAGAAATTAAAATAACCCAGGAGGGCGGGCTGGATCCGGTTCAAATGTATTTAAAGGAGATCGGAAGAGTATCCTTTTTGAGCGCCGATGAAGAGAAAGAGCTAGCCAAAAAAATCGAGAAAGGCGACGAAGAGGCAAAAAAATCACTGGCCCGCGCCAACTTAAGGCTGGTTGTTTCCATTGCGAAAAAATACATCGGGCGATCGCCTAATTTAACTTTACTTGATTTGATCCAAGAAGGAAACTTGGGGCTTTTCCGGGCTGTCGAAAAATTTGACTGGAGAAGGGGTTATAAGTTTTCCACCTACGCCACTTGGTGGATCAGGCAGGCGATTACGAGGGCCCTGGCCGACCAGGCAAGAACGATCAGGATTCCGGTTCATATGGTGGAAACAATTTCCAAATACACCCAGATCAGGCGTAGGTTGCTGCAGGACTTGGGCCGGGAGCCTTTGCCCGAAGAGATTGCTTCCGAAATGGGCATTGATGTTTCTAAAGTCCACCACATCCAGAAGATCTCCCAAGAAACCGTATCTTTGGAAACGCCGGTCGGGGAAGACGAAGAAGACAGCGTTTTAGCCGAATTTATTGAAGACGAAAAAGTTATCGCGCCTTCAGTGGAAGCGGCCAGGACCCTGCTTAAAGAAAGATTACACGGGATTCTGGTTGATTTAACGGCGCGGGAGCAGAAGATTTTGGCGATGAGGTTCGGTTTAGACGACGGCATTACTCATACTTTGGAAGAAGTAGGAGAGGCGTTTGGCGTCACGAGAGAAAGAATCCGCCAGATTGAGGCGAAAGCCTTGGATAGAATTAGAGAGCACGGCTCTCTGAAGAAGTTGAAAGGATACTGAAAATAAGGTATAATCCTATATAAAATTAGATAGAGTTTTTTGCTCCGGTGTAACTCAATGGTAGAGTGACTCCCTGTTAAGGAGTAAGTTGCAGGTTCGAGTCCTGCCACCGGAGCTAAAAATTCTATCTTTATCATATGTATTATACTTACGTTCTTCGGAGTTTAATTCATGGCGCGCGCTATGTAGGTAGTACTGAAGATATTTCAAAGAGGTTAGCCGAACATAATTCAGGTAGATGTCGTTATACGAGTGGGCATAAACCATGGAGATTAGTGTATAAGGAAAAATTTGCGTTAAGGAGTGGAGCTGTGAAACGAGAAAAGTTTTTAAAATCTGGGCAAGGGAGAAAATATTTAGACAAAATTATTGGATAGGTTCTGCGCCCGAGGCGCATCCGTCCTTTGGCGGAGAATCCTACCGGGGGAGCAGGCTAGTGAGACCGTTCTGGAGACCGAGAAGGTATAAAATCGCCAGAAGGCGATTTTTGTTAGAGCTTGACACAGGTTTTTTAGAATGTATAATTAAGATATATGGCGAGACAATTTACGGCAATATATAAAAAAAGCGGAAAATGGTACTTGGGTTGGGTGGAAGAGATCTCGGGCGTTAATGCCCAAGGGAAAACTCTTAAAGAGGTAAAAGAAAATCTCAAAGAGGCGCTTTCGTTAATTTTAGAAACCAATAAATTTCTTAATAAAAAAGAGATTTCTGGCGGCAAGGTTATTCGAGAGCCGCTTTCGGTTTCTATATAATGAAACGAAAAGATTTAATTAAACATCTCCGTAAAAGTGGTTGTGTGTTTATAAGGGAAGGCGCAAAACATAGCGTCTTTTTTAACCCCTCAATTAAGAAATTGTCTACTATACCGCGCCATACAGAGATTGATAATTTTTTGGCAAAGAAAATTTGCCGAGATCTTGGGATAGAATCGCCAAAAATAAAATAATCAGACGATCGAGAGGCATCGCGGGACAGCCCCGAAAGGCCCCAATTTCCCCCTCAAAAGCAGGTTCTAGACTGACTAGGGGAGCTAAGTTTTATGATTATTGTTACTCAAAAAAACAAGGTCGCTATTTCTACTCTCAACGAAATGGCTAAAAAGATGTTTGGCAACCTTGTTAAGGCGGTGGTTGATATAAAGCAAGAAATTATGGCAATTGACGGCGAATTACATGCCGATGAAGAGGTTTTGTTGACGGAAAATGGCTCAAAAAGAGCGGATGTTTGGGGGGTTATTTTTTATCCCGAATATTTTGGTCAGAAAAATTTTGTTGAATTTGATTCAATGATTAATCTTAAGCCATTTCTTGGTAATCGCAATCGGGGCGTTGACGATCCGGAAATCCGGAAGAAAATTTTAGAAATTGTCGGAAATTTAGTCATAAAAAACGATGAAAAATAGTTTTCAACATAAAGAATTGGCTAGCGGACGATGGGAAGGATTTTCTTTTTTTGAACAAGCGGCTAATGTCGGAAGCGAAGTCGAACGCGCCATCAGCTGGCGGAAAAAAGGAAATTTGGAATACAGTCGCTTAGCTATTGAGCGGGCGCTGGAACTTTTGGATTTAACTATTGATGATCGTAAAAATCAAAAGAAACTTCGCGAGTTGCTGCGTTTAAGGGAAGTTTTAATAGATTATTTTTATTCCAATAATACTTTTTCTTCCTCTGATCGCCTCTGGCAAAGCTATTTTGCTCCATTCAATTTCGCAGCCAGAATAAACCTCCGCAATTAAAGGAGAAAGGTTTCCAAAGTTCTAAATGTGTCCAGCGAGCTACGATTTCCGCCTATTTATTTGGGCAGTTTTTTGGTAGAATAACATTATGAGTGTCATTATTAGAAAAGCAAAAGAGGAAGAGTTGAAAATAATCCAAGAATTAAATCATCAGCTTTTTCTTCATGATAAGGAGTATGATTCATTTCTGAATATGAATTGGCCTTTTGAGAAAGTAGGAAAAGATTACTTCAGGGATAAAATTAGTGGTAAAGAAGGGGTCTGTTTTGCCGCTGAAATTAATGGAGAGCTTGTAGGATATCTAGCAGGAGGAATGGCGAAACCTTATTCATACAGAATAATTAAGAAAATGTCAGAGCTAGAAAATACACTGGTAAAAGAGGATTTTAGAGGGCGAGGAATTGGAGAGAAGTTATTCCAAGCATTTGTTGATTGGAGTAAATCGCAAGGTGTAAAGAGAATAAAGGTTAGCGCATCCAGTGGTAACATACAGGCAATTAAATTCTACAAGAAAGTAGGCTTTATTCCTTGTGCCGCAGAATTAGAATATAAAATAAAGTAATCAAGTAACTCTCCTAATTGTGGTTCTAAAATCGTCCAACCAATTCCCTTATCTACTCCAACGCTATTTCCGGATACTTAAATACTTCTTCCCATCTCAAAGTTCTCCACCTTCGTTAAAACTTCGGCGGACAAGTAAAATCGTCCGCTAGAGCGAGCAGATAGAATCGCCATGAGGGCGGTTTTTTGATATAATAAATATAATATGGCGAGAAATAAGAAAATACTTATTATTTTAATGACGGCGGTCGTTTTAAGCGCGGGAGGATTTTGGGTTTATATCCAAAGCACGGGTCAAGATATAGAATTGCCGGAAAATAACTTTGACGCCATCTATCAAATACCCAACACAAATATCATCTTTAAATATCCATCGGCCGGATTTTACGGCCTGGGTATTAATATTAGCGATAATACAGAAATCAGAAATAGAGACCTAATTGGTGGGATACGCACAAATTCAACATCAGAATTTGAAAGAGATGCGCAGAGTGCATACGTAACCTTGACGGTCAATCTGATAGGGAACGAAAAGAATTTTACGAATATTGATGATTTTGCAGAAGATTTCAAAAAAGACCCCGGCGTAAGTTTTTACGAACAGGAGTACGCTAAAGAAAACGGCCGTATTACAGAGATTGATGGCAAAAAATATTTCATTTATAAGCTTACAGAAGACGCTACCAGATGGCACGCTTTTGCTATCAATAAAGAGGGCATTATTTACGTTACATTAACTTATACCAATAGCGTTACGCCGTATTCTGAGGCTGTATATAAAAATAATGACGGATTATTTTTAGAGATTCTTAAGAATATCAGCGACGGCAAAGCAATAAAGATAATAAAATGATTTTGGACCCTTGACAGAATAACGCAAATATGATATCTTTAGAATGTAACTTAAAACTCAAACAAATTTTCATAAGTCGTTTGAGTTTTTTAATTGAAGTTACATAAATAATAAAGGTCGCAAGCTAAGAAAATTAAATATCGCTGCAGGGTTATTATATTCTGTGGCTTGCATTAATATGAAATTTTACATGGAAGGCGAAGAGCCGACAACGCCCGAAACTCCAGTCGAGACCCCGACCGAAGAGGGGACGACAAAAGAAGGAGAGTAAAGGTGTTTTATTTAAACAAAGACAGCCTGATTTTCTAGGCTGTTTTTGTTTTTAAAAAAGCGGTTTTTTGGTAGAATAAGTGTATGCAAAAGAATTGGCACATAATTCCACTCACAGAAGTTTTTTCCGAAACGAAAAGCAAAAAAGAAGGACTTGCCGGCGCAGAGGCAGCGGATAGGCTCAAGAGGTTTGGGCGGAACGTTCTTCCTCAAGAAAAACCATATTCAAAAATACGGCTCTTTTTGAGCCAGTTCCATAATCCTTTGATATATATTCTGCTCGTGACCGTTGTAATCTCATTTCTGTTGAGGCATTATTCGGATACTATTTTTATCGTCATTGTTTTGCTTATCAACACCACCATCGGTTTTTATCAAGAAAACAAAGCCAACCGGTCGCTTCTTGCATTAAAAAAAATGGTGAAAATTAAAACGAATGTTTTGAGGGACGGCCATAAGAAAGAAATTGACAGCGAAGAACTGGTCGTTGGGGACGTGGTGTTCCTGAAGGCAGGAGATATGATCTCGGTGGACGGGCGCGTAATCGATTCAAAAGAATTAAGAATAAACGAAGCGAGCCTCACCGGCGAATGGCGGGCTGTAAAAAAAGAAGCTACCGACAATCTTACAGCAAAGGCTCCGCTTCCAGAAAGAAAGAACATGGTTTTTATGGGTACGATTGTGGAAGAGGGGTGGGCGATAGTGGTGGTTACCGCCACCGGTATCAACACGCAAATAGGAGAAATTGTGTCGCTTCTCAAGGAAACCAAATCTCACAAGACTCCTCTCCAGCAAAAAACCGCTTCGTTGTCAAAAATCGCCGGAGTGTTCATTCTTGGCACAGTTTTTGTCATAATTATCATCGGCTATTTCACGGGGAAATCTTTTGCCGACATTTTCGTCGCTTCATTGGCTCTCGCCGTTTCGACGATACCGGCGGGATT